>JAAUYB010096480.1_pt1 | contig 25850 bp, 20 predicted proteins | sample 7278071 | NCBI WGS metagenome assembly JAAUYB01 (sample SAMN14350121, study PRJNA611818) | marine sediment metagenome | isolation source: surface marine sediment (1.8m) | place: French Polynesia: Moorea | collected 2018-08 | reverse complement strand
CGGCCTTCCAGCGCCGCCAGGGCCGAGCCCTTGACGATCGGGATGTCGTCACCGGGGTAGTCGTAGGAGCTCAGCAGCTCGCGGATCTCCATCTCGACCAGTTCCAGCAGTTCCTCGTCATCGACCTGGTCGACCTTGTTCATGTAGACCACGAAGGACGGGATGCCGACCTGGCGGCCCAGCAGGATGTGCTCGCGCGTTTGCGGCATCGGGCCGTCGGCGGCCGAGCAGACCAGGATCGCGCCGTCCATCTGGGCCGCGCCGGTGATCATGTTCTTGACGTAGTCGGCGTGGCCGGGGCAGTCGACATGCGCATAGTGGCGGTTGTCGGTCTCGTATTCCACGTGCGCGGTCGAGATCGTGATGCCGCGGGCCTTCTCCTCCGGCGCGCCGTCGATCTGGTCATAGGCTTTGAAATCGCCAAAATACTTCGTGATCGCCGCCGTCAGCGTCGTCTTGCCGTGGTCAACGTGACCCACCGTCCCGATGTTCACGTGCGGTTTCGAACGGTCAAACTTTTCCTTTGCCATGATGGCCTCCTTGATTGTCGTGTGCGGTGCGCGATCTTTGCGCACCCTACGGGGGTGGTAGGGTGGGCGAGACGCCCACCGCCGTTATGCGTATTTCGCCTGGATCTCTTCCGAGATGTTCGACGGTACCGGTTCGTAATGCGAGAACTGCATCGTGAACTGCGCACGGCCCGAGGACATCGAGCGCAGCGTGTTGATGTAGCCGAACATATTGGCCAGCGGAACGTTGGAGTTGATCGCGATGGCGTTGCCGCGCGGTTCCTGACCCTGCACCTGGCCCCGACGCGAGGTAAGGTCACCGATGATACCACCGGTGTATTCCTCGGGCGTGATCACCTCGACCTTCATGATCGGTTCCAAGAGCTTGGCCCCAGCCTTGCGCATACCTTCGCGCATGCCCATGCGCGCCGCGATTTCGAACGCCAGAACACTCGAGTCCACATCGTGGAACTTGCCGTCGATCAGCGCGACCTTGAAGTCGATCACCGGGAAGCCCGCGAGCGGACCGCTGTCCATAACCGAGTTGATGCCCTTCTCGACGCCGGGGATGTATTCCTTGGGCACGGCACCACCAACGATGCGCGATTCAAAGGAATAGCCTTCGCCCGGCTCTGTCGGCGAGATGATCATCTTGACCTCGGCGAACTGACCCGAGCCACCCGACTGCTTCTTGTGGGTATAGGTGTGTTCGACCTCGTGACCGATGGTTTCGCGATAGGCCACCTGCGGCGCACCGATATTGGCCTCGACCTTGAACTCACGCTTCAGACGATCCACCAGGATGTCGAGATGCAGTTCGCCCATGCCCTTCATGATGGTCTGACCCGACTCGATGTCGGTCTCGACGCGGAAGGACGGGTCTTCGGCGGCCAGACGCTGCAGACCCTGAGACATCTTCTCCTGGTCGTTCTTCGTCTTCGGCTCAACCGCGATCTCGATCACCGGATCGGGGAAGGTCATGGTTTCCAGAACCACCGGCTCTTTAGGATCACACAGCGTATCCCCGGTTGTGGTGTCCTTCAGACCGGCGAGCGCGATGATGTCGCCGGCAAATGCCTCTTCGATCTCTTCGCGGTTGTTGGAGTGCATCATCATCATCCGACCGATGCGCTCTTTCTTGCCTTTGGTCGAGTTCTGGATGGTGTCACCCTTGTTCATCACGCCGGAATAGATCCGGGTGAAGGTCAGCGAACCGACAAACGGGTCGTTCATGATCTTGAACGCCAGACCGGCAAACGGCATGCCATCGTCCGCACGGCGGGCGATGTTACGCTCTTCAGTTTCATCGTCCGGCGCAAAGCCCATGTAGTCGACCACGTCCAGCGGGCTGGGCAGGTAGTCGATCACGGCGTTGAGCAGCGGCTGCACACCTTTGTTCTTGAACGCCGAGCCACCCAGAACCGGAACGAATTCCAGCTCGAGCGTGCCCTTGCGTAGCAATGCGCGCAGGGTCGCGATGTCGGGCTCGTCACCTTCCAGGTAAGCTTCCATCGCGTCGTCGTCCATTTCGACGGCCGCTTCGATCATCTTGCCGCGCCATTCTTCGGCCTGGTCCTTCAGGCTGTCGCGCACCTCGACCTGCTCCCAGGAGGCACCCAGGTCTTCGCCCTTCCAGAGCCATTCCTTCATGGTCACCAGATCGATAAGACCTTCCAGCTCGTTCTCGGCCCCAATCGGCAGAGCGACAGGCACAGCGCGGGCGCCGGTGCGGTCTTCGATCATGTTGACGCAGTTGAAGAAGTCAGCGCCGATCTTGTCCATCTTGTTGACAAAGACGATGCGCGGCACCTTGTAGCGGTCGGCCTGACGCCAAACCGTTTCGGTCTGCGGCTCGACACCGGCGTTGGCGTCCAGCACGCACACGGCGCCATCCAGAACGGCCAGCGAGCGTTCCACCTCAATGGTGAAGTCCACGTGGCCGGGGGTGTCGATGATGTTCAGACGGTGCTTGGGCGTGTCAGCGGTCTGACCGTCCTCGGTACGCTCCCAGAAGGTGGTGGTCGCCGCCGAGGTAATGGTGATGCCGCGTTCCTGCTCCTGCTCCATCCAGTCCATGGTGGCCGCACCATCGTGCACCTCACCGATGTTGTGGGACTTGCCGGTGTAATACAGGATACGCTCCGAGCAGGTGGTCTTGCCTGCATCGATGTGCGCCATGATACCGAAGTTGCGGTACAGTTCGAGCGGATATTCGCGAGCCATTTGCTTTGCCTCTCTTCGTCAGACGGTCTGACGGGTTACCAACGGTAGTGGCTGAACGCCTTGTTGGCGTCGGCCATCTTGTGGGTGTCTTCGCGCTTCTTCACGGCGGCACCGCGGGAGTTCACGGCATCCAGCAGCTCGCCGGCGAGGCGTTCTTCCATTGTGTTTTCGTTGCGGGCGCGGCTGGCGGTGATCAGCCAGCGGATCGCCAGCGCTTCGCGGCGTTCGGGGCGAACCTCGACGGGCACCTGGTAGGTGGCACCACCAACCCGGCGAGAACGGACTTCGACCGACGGTTTGATGTTATCCAGCGCTTCGTGGAAAATCTCCACCGGGGCGCGCTTCACCTTGTCCTCGACGCGATCCAGCGCGCTGTAGACGATGCGTTCCGCGACCGACTTCTTGCCGTCGATCATCAGGTTGTTCATGAACTTGGTCAGCACCCGGTCGCCATATTTGGCGTCGGGCAGGACTTCGCGTTTTTCGGCGGCGTGACGACGAGACATCTGATCTTCCTCTTACTTCGGACGCTTGGCGCCATACTTCGAACGGCGCTGTTTCCGGTCCTTGACGCCCTGGGTGTCCAGCACACCGCGCAGGATGTGGTAACGCACACCGGGAAGGTCTTTGACACGGCCGCCGCGGATCAGAACAACTGAGTGTTCCTGCAGGTTGTGGCTTTCCCCGGGGATGTAGCTGATCACCTCGTAGCCATTGGTCAGGCGGACCTTGGCCACCTTCCGCATCGCCGAGTTCGGCTTTTTCGGTGTGGTGGTGTAGACGCGCGTACATACGCCGCGTTTCTGCGGGCACTGCTCAAGGTGCATGGACTTCGAGCGCTTGACTTTGGGCTGCCGCGGCTTGCGGATCAGCTGCTGGATCGTCGGCATAGAGGTTTCTTCCCCGGTTAGCTCACATATGTGGTGCACGGGGGCTGCCCCATGCGGTTTGTCTTGCGGCCGGTCCGCGCGTCCGCGGTGGCCAGGTGGTTGCGCCATACACAAACGACGCAAAAAACCGCATGCGCCCCCGGATGCGGGAACGACGCGGTGGGTATCCAGAGGATCGGGGCCGAAGACCCGGATCATGACCGCTTTGATTCTGTAAAACGCGCCAAAACCCAGAGGCTTCGGCGGATTAGGCGCGCGTATAGGGGGAGTCGCGATCCTTGTCAACAGGTCCGGGGGCTTGCCAGCCAAGCCTTGCGATGCGATGCCTGTCAGGCGTTTTCGATCAAAAGGCCCCGGCATGCAAATCATCGGTTTCTGTCGCTTTTCCTACCCTGCCGAAGGGGGCTTTCAGGTGGAGCACGAACGCATCGAGGATCGCATCGCCTATCTTTACGCCCCCGAACGGATGGAGGAGCGATTACGGCATTTTGAAACTATCTGCCTGCCGGGGTTGCGCGCCCAGACCGATCCGGATTTCACCTTTGTCATCCTGATCGGTTCATCCCTGCCGGATGCCTATCACAAGCGCCTGGACACCCTTGTCGCCGATTTCCCGCAGGCCCGGATCGTCGCCCGGCCACCAGGGCCGCACCGCAAGGTCTGTCAGGCGGTGATCAACGACGCCCGCGACATGAGCTTGCCGTGTCTGCAGTTCCGCCATGATGACGACGATGCGGTGGCGGTGGATTTCGTCGCGACGCTGCGGCAGGCGGCCGAGGATTGCGCCGCACTTTGCGCCCAGCATCGCCTGGTCGGGTTTGACTGGAACCGGGGTTTTGTCGGTCGCCCGGATGCGCAAGGGTTACGGGCCGAGCCCACGGTCACACCGTTCTGGGGTGTCGCGCAGGCCATGGCGGTGCAGCCCGGCGTGCGTCAGTCGATCATGAATTTCGGGCATGCCAAGATCCTCAACTTCATGCCCGTGGTCAGCTATACCGACCAGCCCATGTATGTGCGCGGTCATAATGACTACAACGACTCGCGCCAGAAAAAACACGTCAAACCGGTTGACCTGCCCCGCCTCGGGCATGAGGGCGAGGCGGAGTTTCTGGCCCGCTTCGCCATCGACGCCGATCACGTCCGCCGGGTGTTCGCCTGACGTGCCAGCCGCGCCTCGCGCCAGAAGGTAAAGAGCCCGGTGGCGACGATGATCGCGGCGCCGATCTGCGTCAGAAGCCCGGGCCATTCGCCAAAAAACACAAACCCCAGGATCAACGCCATGATCAGCCCGGTATAGCGAAAAGGCGCAACAAAGCTGATCTCACCCACCCGCATGACAAACACGCTGAAACTGTAGCCGCCCATGATGAAAAGGCTGGTGGCCAGCACCAAGCTGCCGCTGCGCAGGGTTAGCGGTTGCCATTCCTGCCCAAACGACCAGAACGCCGCAAAGACCAACACCGCGAGCGACGCGCAAAACGTCACCGTCAGCGATGGCACCTCGGCCGACATCCGCCGCGTGGTCAGATCGCGGACCGTCACGCAAACCACGGCGATCAGCGCATAGATCGACCAGGCGTTGAACCCTTCGGTGCCCGGGCGCACGATCAGCAGCATACCGACAAAGCCCAGCGCGATCGCCGCCCAACGCCGCCAACCCACCGCTTCGCCAAAAAACACCGCACTACCCAGCGTGATGGTCAGCGGCAGCATCTGCAACAGCGCTGTGACATTTGCGAGTGGCATGTGAAAAAGCGCGGTGAGAAAGAAATACGCCGCCGCCACTTCGGACAGGCTGCGGATCACCACAAGCACCCAATCCCGCCGGCCAAAGTCAAAACGCAGCGCGTTCAAGCGATACGCCAGCAGCGCGATAAAGGTGGTGGCGATGATGCCGCGCAGTGTCAGCAGTTGCGACAAGGGAATGTCACCGCTCAGCGCCTTGACGCACGCGTCACCAAAGGTAAACGACGCCATTGAGGCCATCATCAGGAACGCGCCACGGGTGTTGTCGGTCAAAGCCATGGGCGTGCGGTAGCACCCCGCGTCACTTGCTTCCAGCCCGCAAAAGAAAACCCCGCACGATGGCGGGGTTTTCCAACTCATTCAGGCAAAGCGGCGATTATTCGCGGCTTTCCGGCGTGTCCACGATCAGCGTGTCAAAGTCATCGCCGCCAACCACGTCGCTTTCCGGCATCGCCTCGGGCGCGGCCAGAGCGGCGGCCGCTTCGGCCTCTTCCCGGCGCGCTTCGATCACCACATTGTCGCGATCCTGCGCGATACGGCGCACCTTCTGCGTCGCGCCACCGGTGCCCGCAGGGATCAAACGCCCGACGATCACGTTTTCCTTGAGACCGACAAGCTTGTCTTTCTTGCCCTGCACCGACGCCTCGGTCAGCACGCGCGTGGTCTCCTGGAAGGACGCGGCCGAAATGAACGACCGGGTTTGCAGCGACGCCTTGGTGATACCCAACAGGATCGGTTCGCCCTGCGCCGGACGCGCGCCTTTGGCGATCGCCTTTTCATTGGCAGCATCGAACTCGGCCTTGTCGACGTGTTCGCCCTTGAGCAGCGTGGTGTCACCAGAATCCTGGATCTCCCACTTCTGCAGCATCTGGCGCACGATCACCTCGACATGCTTGTCGTTGATCTTCACGCCCTGCAGGCGATAGACGTCCTGGACTTCGTCGATCATGTAGTTGGCCAACGCCTCGACACCCATGATTGCCAGGATGTCATGCGGCGCCGGGTTGCCGTCCATGATGTAGTCGCCCTTCTGGACATAGTCGCCCTCGACCACCGGGATGTGCTTGCCCTTGGGGATCATGTATTCCTTGGGCTCAAGGCTCTCATCCGCGGGTTCGATGCTGATCCGGCGCTTGTTCTTGTAGTCCTTGCCGAACCGCACATAGCCGTCGATTTCCGCGATGATGGCGTGATCCTTGGGGCGACGCGCCTCAAAGAGTTCGGCCACACGCGGCAGACCACCGGTGATGTCCTTGGTCTTGGCACCTTCGCGCGGGATCCGCGCGACGACGTCACCGGCCTTGATGTCCTGCCCGTCTTCGACCGACAGGATCGCGTCCACCGACATCGGATAGGTGATCGGGTTGCCCGCGTCGTTGCGCACCGGCTCACCGTCCTTGTCCATCAGGATGATCTCGGGCTTGAGCTCATTGCCCTTGGGTGCAGCCCGCCAGTCGATCACGATCTTCTGGGTCATGCCGGTGGCTTCGTCGGTTTCGTCCCGCACGGCGACGCCGTTGGTCAGGTCCACATGCCGCGCAACCCCGTCCTTTTCGGCGAGGATCGGCAGCGTGTACGGGTCCCACTCAAAGAGCTTGTCGCCGCGATCAACCATCTGGCCATCGGTGACAAACAGCTTGGAGCCGTAGCCCAGCTTGTGGCTGGCGCGTTCGACGTCATGCTCATCGACGATCCGCAGCTTCATGTTGCGGCCCATGACCAGGGTTTCGCCAGCCTCGTTCTCAAGGGTTTGCGCCCCCTCGAACACCACCTTGCCGGCCTGGCTGGCCTCAAGGAAGGACTGCTGGCCACCCTGGGCCACGCCACCGATGTGGAAGGTCCGCATCGTCAACTGCGTGCCCGGTTCGCCGATTGACTGCGCCGCGATGATGCCAACGGCCTCACCGGTGTTCACCATCGTACCGCGCGCAAGGTCACGGCCGTAGCACATGGCGCAGACGCCCTCTTCGGCCTCACAGGTCAGCGGCGACCGGATGCGCACGCTCGGCAGCCCGGCATCCTCGATGGCGTCTGCCATACGTTCGTCGATCAGCTGACCCTGGCGCACCAGCACCTCTTCGGTGCCCGGCTTGAGGATATCGTCGGCCGCAACACGTCCCAGCACACGTTCGCCAAGCGAGGCGACAACCTCGCCATCGTTGATCGCAGCCTCGGCCGTGATCGCACGATCGGTGCCACAATCATGCATCCGCACGATGCAGTCCTGCGCCACGTCCACCAGACGACGGGTCAGATAGCCCGAGTTCGCCGTTTTCAAAGCGGTGTCCGACAGGCCTTTCCGCGCGCCGTGGGTCGAGTTGAAGTATTCAAGAACGGTCAGACCTTCCTTGAAGTTCGAGATGATCGGCGTTTCGATGATGTCGCCGTTCGGCTTGGCCATCAGGCCGCGCATCCCGCCCAGCTGCTTCATCTGCGTGACCGAGCCACGGGCGCCCGAATGCGCCATCATATAGACCGAGTTCGGCTCCATCTCGGCGCCATCCTCGTCGGTCCGCGCGGCCGAGATCGACCCCATCATGGCATCGGTGACCTTGTCGTTACACTTCGACCAGGCATCCACGACCTTGTTGTACTTTTCGCCCTGGGTGATCAGGCCGTCCATGTACTGCTGTTCAAAGTCTTTCACCTGATCGCGGGTCTCGTCCACGATGGTCCACTTGCCGTCCGGGATCACCATGTCATCCTTGCCGAACGAAATGCCGGCCTTGAACGCCTCGCGGAAGCCCATGGTCATGATCTGGTCACAGAAGATGACCGACTCTTTCTGCCCGCAATAGCGATAGACCGTGTCGATGACCTTCTGCACGTCCTTCTTGCGCAGAAGCCCATTGACCAGGTCAAACGGCGCCTTGGCATTCAGCGGCAGCAGCGCGCCCAGACGCACCCGACCGGGTGTGGTGTCGTAGCGCTTAAATATCTCGTTGCCTTCATCGTCGATCTGCTTGATCCGGCACTGGATCTTGGCGTGCAGATGCACTTCGCCGGCGGTCAGCGCGTGTTCGACCTCTTCGATGGAGCCAAAGACCATGCCTTCGCCCTTCATGCCGTCGCGCGCGATCGACACATAGTAGAGGCCCAGGATCATGTCCTGCGACGGCACGATGATCGGCGCGCCGTTGGCGGGCGACAGAACGTTGTTCGTCGACATCATCAGCACACGCGCTTCCAACTGCGCCTCAAGGCTCAGCGGTACGTGCACGGCCATCTGGTCACCGTCAAAGTCGGCGTTAAACGCCGAACAGACCAGCGGATGCAGCTGGATCGCCTTGCCTTCGATCAGCACAGGCTCAAACGCCTGGATGCCCAGACGGTGCAGCGTCGGTGCGCGGTTCAAGAGCACCGGGTGCTCGCGGATCACCTCATCGAGGATGTCCCAGACCTCCGGGCGTTCCTTTTCCACCAGCTTTTTCGCCTGTTTGACGGTGCTGCTGAGGCCCTTGGCCTCGAGCCGCGAGTAGATGAACGGCTTGAACAGCTCGAGCGCCATCTTCTTCGGCAAACCACATTGATGCAGCTTCAGTTCCGGCCCGGTCACAATGACCGAACGCCCGGAAAAGTCGACCCGCTTACCCAGCAGGTTCTGACGGAAGCGCCCCTGCTTGCCTTTGAGCATGTCGGACAGCGACTTCAGCGGGCGCTTGTTGGCACCGGTGATGACGCGGCCACGGCGGCCGTTATCAAAGAGCGCATCAACCGATTCCTGCAGCATCCGCTTTTCGTTGCGCACGATGATGTCGGGCGCACGCAGCTCGATCAGCCGCTTGAGGCGATTGTTGCGGTTGATGACGCGGCGGTAGAGGTCGTTCAGGTCCGAGGTCGCAAAGCGGCCACCATCCAGCGGCACCAGCGGACGCAGTTCCGGCGGGATCACCGGCACCACGGTCAGGACCATCCATTCCGGGCGGTTGCCGGATTCCAGGAACGACTCGACCACTTTCAGGCGCTTGATGATCTTCTTGGGCTTCAGCTCACCCGTGGCCTCCTTGAGGTCGGCGCGCAGCTGCTCGGCCTCGGATTCCAGATCGATCGCCGCCAGCATGTCACGGATCGCCTCGGCGCCGATATTGGCGGTAAAGGCGTCCATGCCGTACTGGTCCTGCGCGTCGAGGAATTCCTCTTCGCTCATCATCTGGCCATAGGTCAGATCGGTCAGACCCGGCTCGATCACCACGTAGTTCTCAAAGTAGAGCACGCGCTCCAGATCGCGCAGCGTCATGTCCAGCATCAGGCCGATGCGGCTCGGCAACGACTTCAGAAACCAGATATGCGCGCAGGGAGCGGCCAGTTCGATATGGCCCATCCGCTCGCGGCGCACCTTTTGCAGCGTTACCTCGACGCCGCATTTTTCGCAGACAACGCCGCGATACTTCATGCGCTTATACTTGCCGCAGAGGCATTCGTAATCCTTGATCGGGCCAAAGATCCGCGCACAGAACAGACCGTCACGCTCGGGCTTGAACGTCCGGTAGTTGATGGTTTCGGGCTTCTTGATCTCACCGAAGGACCACGAAAGGATCCGCTCGGGCGAGGCGAGCGAGACTTTGATTTCGTCGAACACCTTGGGCGGGGTCAGCGGGTTGAACGGGTTGTTTGTCAGTTCCTGGTTCATCTTCAATCCTCAGAGGTTAGAGGGTGCGGGGGAGTGAGGCGCCAAATTTCGTGCACGAAATTTCCGAAAAATCGTGCACGATTTTTCCAGCGCTTACTCATCCTCCTCCGCATCCAGGAGTTCCATGTTCAGGCCCAGGCCGCGGACCTCTTTGACGAGCACGTTGAACGATTCCGGCACGCCGGCTTCGAAATTGTCCTCGCCCTTGACGATGCTTTCATAGACCTTGGTCCGGCCCGCCACGTCATCGGATTTCACCGTCAGCATTTCCTGCAGGGTGTAGGCCGCGCCATAGGCTTCCAGCGCCCAGACCTCCATTTCACCGAAACGCTGACCACCGAACTGCGCCTTGCCGCCCAGCGGCTGCTGGGTCACCAGGCTGTAGGGCCCGGTTGAGCGCGCGTGGATCTTGTCATCCACCAGGTGGTGCAGCTTCAGCAGGTACTTGACCCCGACAGTCACCGGACGGGCGAATTGTTCACCGGTGCGGCCGTCGAACAGGATCGACTGGCCCGACTGGTCAAAGCCCGCCCGTTGCAGCGCGTCGTTGACGTCGCCTTCCTTGGCGCCGTCAAAGACCGGCGTTGCGATCGGCACACCGCGGGTGACATTGCCGGCCACTTCGACCAGCGAGTCTTCGTCCATGCCGCCGATGCCCTCATCATAGACATCTTCGCCATAGGCCAGGCGCATCGCCTCGCGCACCGGGGTCAGATCGCCGGTGCGGCGGTAGTCCTGCAGCGCATCGTCGATCTTGATACCCAGGCCACGCGCTGCCCAGCCCATATGGGTTTCCAGAATCTGACCCACGTTCATCCGCGACGGCACGCCGAGCGGGTTCAGACAGAAATCCACCGGAGTCCCGTCTTCGAGGAACGGCATATCCTCCATCGGGACAACCTTCGAGATCACACCCTTGTTGCCGTGACGTCCGGCCATCTTGTCGCCCGGCTGCAGCTTGCGCTTCACCGCGACGAACACCTTGACCATCTTCATCACGCCCGGGGGCAGATCATCGCCACGGCGGACCTTTTCGACCTTGTCCTCGAACCGTGCATCGAGGGCACGCTTTTGCGCCTCATACTGCTCGTTCAGGGCTTCGACGATCTTGGCGTCATCTTCATCGGCCAGCGCCAGCTGCCACCACTGACCGCGGGTCAGGGTTTCCAGCAGCTCGTCGGTGATTTCCGAGTTTGCCTTGACGCCCTTGGGGCCTTTCACGGCGACCTTGCCCATGATCATCGACTGCAGACGCGCATAGATGTTGCGGTCAAGAATGGCCAATTCGTCATCGCGGTCCCGCGCCAGACGTTCGACCTCTTCCCGCTCGATCTGCAGGGCACGTTCATCCTTCTCCACGCCGTGGCGGTTGAAGACACGCACCTCGACCACGGTGCCGTAATCCCCGGGCTTGACGCGCAGCGAGGTGTCGCGCACGTCGGAGGCTTTCTCACCAAAGATCGCACGCAACAGCTTTTCTTCCGGCGTCATCGGGCTTTCACCTTTGGGGGTGATCTTGCCCACTAGGATGTCGCCCGGCTCCACATCGGCACCGATATAGACGATGCCCGCCTCGTCGAGGTTGCGCAGCGCTTCTTCGCCCACGTTCGGGATGTCGCGGGTGATCTCTTCCGGCCCGAGCTTGGTGTCACGCGCGGCAACCTCGAATTCCTCGATATGGATCGAGGTAAAGACGTCGTCACGCGCAATGCGCTCCGAGATCAGGATCGAATCCTCGTAGTTGTAGCCATTCCACGGCATAAACGCGACGATCACGTTCTTGCCCAGCGCCAGTTCCCCCATATCGGTCGACGGGCCGTCGGCGATCACCTCGCCTTTGCCCACGGTCTGGCCGACCTTCACCAGCGGACGCTGGTTGATGCAGGTGTTCTGGTTCGAACGCTGGAACTTGCGCATGCGGTAGATGTCGACGCCCGGATCACCGGGCTCCAGGTCTTCGGTCGCCCGGATCACGATCCGTGCGGCATCCACCTGGTCGATGACACCGGCGCGCTTGGCCATGATGGCGGCGCCGGAATCGCGTGCCACGATCTCTTCGATCCCGGTGCCGACCAGCGGCGCCTCGGATTTCAGCGTCGGCACGGCCTGACGTTGCATGTTCGAGCCCATCAGAGCCCGGTTCGCGTCGTCGTTTTCCAGGAACGGGATCAGCGACGCCGCCACCGACACCAGCTGTTTCGGCGACACGTCGATCAGATCGACGCTTTCATTCGGCGCCAGCGTGTAGTCGCCCGCCTGACGGGTCGACACCAGCTCGTTCTTGAACTTGCCCTTTTCGTCCAGCTGCGCGTTGGCCTGCGCCACGGTGTGGCGCATTTCCTCGGTCGCGGACATGTAGTGCACTTCGTCCGTCACCTGGCCTTCCTTGACCACGCGATAGGGCGTTTCGATAAAGCCGTACTTGTTCACGCGGGCAAAAGTGGCCAGCGAGTTGATCAGGCCGATGTTCGGCCCTTCCGGCGTCTCGATCGGACACATGCGGCCGTAATGCGTCGGGTGCACGTCGCGCACCTCAAAGCCGGCACGCTCACGCGTCAGACCCCCCGGCCCAAGCGCCGACAGGCGGCGTTTGTGCGTCACTTCTGACAGCGGGTTGGTCTGGTCCATGAATTGCGACAGCTGCGAGGAGCCAAAGAATTCACGCACCGCGGCAGCCGCCGGCTTGGCATTGATCAAATCCTGCGGCATCACCGTGTCGATCTCGACCGACGACATGCGTTCCTTGATCGCGCGCTCCATCCGCAGAAGACCCACGCGGTACTGGTTTTCCATCAGCTCACCGACCGAGCGCACCCGGCGGTTGCCCAGGTGGTCGATATCGTCGATATCGCCACGCCCGTCGCGCAGATCCACGAGCGCCTTGATACAGGCGACGATGTCTTCGCGGTCGAGCGTACGCTGCGTGTCGGGCTTTTCCAGCGCCAAACGCATGTTCATCTTCACGCGGCCAACGGCCGACAGATCATAGCGCTCGCTGTCGAAAAACAGCGTGTCAAAGAGCGCCGAAGCGGCTTCGACGGTGGGTGGCTCACCCGGGCGCATGACGCGGTAGATGTCCATGAGCGCGGTGTCGCGGCCCATGTTCTTGTCCTGCGCCATGGTGTTGCGCATGTAGGGGCCGACATTGACGTTATCGATATCCAGCACCGGGATCTCGGTGATGCCGGCATCCAGCAGCTCTTTCAGCGTGCCGCCGGTCACTTCGCCGTCTTTGTCGACGGTCCAGGTCAGCTCATCCCCGGCTTCGACATAGATCGCGCCGGTTTCTTCGTTGATGATGTCCTTGGCGACGAACTTGCCGACGATCTGGTCAAACGGCACCAAAAGCTCGGTCACCTTGCCTTCGTCGATCAGCTTTTTCACCGCGCGCGGCGTGACCTTCTTACCGGCCTCGGCGATCACCTCACCGGTGCCTGCATCCACCAGGTCATAGGCCGGACGGGTGCCGCGCACCCGCTCGGGGAAGAACTTGGTCGCCCAACCTTCGCCCTTGCGCTGGGTGTAGGTCACGGTGTCGTAATAGGCATCCATGATCGCTTCTTGATCGAGGCCCAGCGCATACAGCAGCGTCGTCACCGGCAGCTTGCGGCGACGGTCGATGCGGGCAAAGACGATGTCCTTGGCGTCGAATTCAAAGTCCAACCACGACCCGCGATAGGGGATGATCCGGCACGCAAACAGCAACTTGCCCGAGCTGTGCGTCTTGCCCTTGTCGTGATCAAAGAACACGCCCGGCGACCGGTGCATCTGGGACACGATCACCCGCTCGGTTCCGTTGACGATAAAGGTGCCATTCGGCGTCATCAGGGGCATGTCGCCCATAAAGACATCCTGTTCCTTGATATCCTTGACCGATTTCGCACCGGTGTCTTCGTCCACATCGAACACTATCAGCCGCAGCGTCACCTTCAGCGGTGCGCTGTAGGTCATGTCACGCTGCTGACATTCCTCGACGTCGTATTTGGGCTTTTCCAGCTCATAGCTGACGAATTCCAGCACGCTGGTTTCGTTGAAATCCTTGATCGGGAACACCGACTGGAAGACACCCTTGATGCCTTCCCCGTCCTGCGGATCAGGCTGATCACCGGACTTGAGGAACAGATCGTAGCTGGATTTCTGAACCTCGATCAGGTTCGGCATTTCCAGCACTTCACGAATTTTACCGTAATACTTGCGAAGACGTTTTTGGCCAAGAAAGCTTTGCGCCATGGTCGGTGTCACCTTTCCAAGTTCTCTAGCGGGCATACGGCGCTGTCGGGCCACAGCGGCACGCCCATCCGAGACGACGATGTCCAGATCAATTCCCGGCCTTCGTCCCACCGAAGACCTCCCGATCCAAGAACCTCGCCCAAGAAAAGCCCTTTTGCGCGAAGGGCCTTTCTGAGACGGGTTTAGCCGGGACCGGCATGTGCCGGACCCAGCTTCATCTCATGTAGCTCCGGGTTGCCCCGGCGCCACTTACTTGAGCTCGACTTCGGCGCCTGCCTCTTCGAGCTTTTTCTTGATCTCTTCGGCTTCGTCTTTCGACGCGCCTTCCTTGACGGCCTTGCCGCCGGCCTCGACCAGTTCCTTGGCCTCTTTCAGGCCCAGGCCGGTGATGCCGCGGACTTCCTTGATCACGTTGATCTTCTTGTCGCCGGCCGACTTGAGGATCACGTCGAATTCGGTTTGCTCTTCGCCACCGCCTGCGGCGCCGGCGTCGCCCGCCGGACCAGCCATCATGACAGCGCCGCCAGCGGCGGGCTCGATGCCATACTCGTCCTTGAGGATGGTTTTCAGTTCTTGTGCTTCGAGCAGCGTGAGGTTCACGATTTGCTCTGCAAGTGCTTTAAGATCAGCCATTTTAGACTCTTTCCGTTTGCAAGATGTGTTCCAACGTCCGGGTGTACAACCCTACGCAGATCTCATTGGGTGCCTTACGCTGCCTTTTCCTCGATCGTGGAAAGGATGGAAGCGATGTTCGATGCAGGTGCGCCAATGGCGCCGGCGATGTTCGATGCAGGTGCGCCGATGCAACCGACGATCGAAGCGATAAGCTCTTCGCGCGACGGCATTTTCGACACGGCTTCGACACCGGCCCGGTCCAGTGCCGTACCCCCCATGGCCCCACCCAGGATCTGCAGCTTGGCATTGTCCTTGGCAAAGTCCTCGACCACCTTGGCAGCTGCCACGGGGTCTTCGGAATAGGCGAGTACGGTCATGCCTTCGAGGTATTCGGTGATGCTGGCGCATTCCTTGCCCTCGAGGGCGATCTTGGCGAGCCTGTTCTTGGCGACGCGGATCGACGTATCGGCTGCGCGTGCGCGCCCCCGAAGATCCTGCATCTCGGCAACCGTGAGACCTTCGTAGCGGGATACCACCACGACGCCAGAGCTTTCGAAGATCTGGCCGAGTTCCTCGACCACTTTCTCTTTCTGGGCTCTATCCACAGTTTCACTCCAGTTGGTGGAGGGGCGGACCCTCCGGCTCATTTCGACCAGGCAGATGCCCGGCCATAACGGTCCGATCGGGTCGTCGCATCGCCATCCAGCGCCTTTTCAGGGGCCACCGGAAAGATGTCTCTTCCCGTCTCGGGCAGGATTTATGACGCCACAAAGGGCCTCACCCACCGTCTCGGACGAACGCAAAACAGCGCACGACGAATCGCACGCTGCACTGCGAGGTCGTGATCTATTTTGGATTTCGTCCGGGGGCAACCTCAAAACGTGAAAATATCGGAAACGCGCGTGATTTGACCGGTGACACGTCAGGCGTTTTGCAGCCGCCAACACGAAATCTCCAAATTTTAGTCAAATGCGCGTCGAATGCGCTTGTTACGCCAGAAGCAAGTCAGAGGCAGACGAAACGAGTACCATGCCTATTATTGCGATTTACGATTGGTCCATGTTTACCCTACCCGGCGGCATTCCTCCTGCGAATCTCGCCGCGGATACGCATGCGAATGCCCCGGATGCGCCGGGCTATTCCGCCACCAGCCCAACCTGGATCGGACAGACCTTTACCTTTTCCGGCGGCACACCGACCCAGATCGACATCAACGACGATGACGGGGTGTTCGAAGACGCCTATGTGGAAACCGGCGGGTCGCAGACCCTGGCCAGCGATGTCACGATCAACGGCACGCTCTATACCGCGGGCTCGGTTGTGCAGAACGAATTTGCCATGGTCGATGCCAGCGGCAACACCGTTTACATCGTCGCCATTAATGGCGTGAATGTCGGCTTCGCCTACCCGGTGGGCGAAGAACCAACCACCATTGGTGAGACATTCACCGGCGCCCACGGTCTGGATGGCGACCCGGTCGACAGTTCCGCGGGCTTTGGCTCTTCGTCACAAAACTACACCGGCATCGTCTGCTTTGCCGCCGGCACGCTTATTCGCACGCCCCGAGGTGACCGCCCGGTCGATCACCTGCGCATCGGTGACCGGGTGATGACGCTGGATGATGGCCTGCAAGAAATCCATTGGATCGGCCAGACCCGCCTGTCGGGCGGCAAGCTGCGCGATCAGGACAAGCCGATCCTGTTTGCCCCGCATGCGCTTGGTGCCGAACGGCCGGAACGACCGCTTGCCGTCTCGCCCAACCACCGCATCCTGCTGCCACCGACCTGGCTGCGCGGCCCCGTGGACCCCGACGGCGTTCTGGTGCCCGCCAAAGGCCTGACCGCCCTGCCCCGTGTCCGCAAGATGCGTGGCAAGCGCGAAGTGACCTACTACCACATCCTGCTGGCCCGCCACGCCATCCTGATCGCCAACGGCATGGCGGCCGAATCCTTCTATCCCGGCGTCATGGCCCTGCACATGATGAGCGATGCCGACTGCGCCGCCCTGACCCGCACCGTTGCCCGTCTGGCCGACATCCCTGGTCAGGGCTACGGGCCGCTGGCGCGCAAGGCGCTCAGCGTGCAGGAATGCCGGGCGCGGCTCAAGATCGGACGTGCGGCGCGGTTCGCCGACACGCAGGCCGCGCAACAAAAAAGGGCGCCCTGACGGCGCCCTCTTCCTTGAATTCGGATCAGAAGCTTACTGGCTGCCGGTGGCGTTGGTCACGTCAACCGTGACACCCGGGCCCATGGTCGAGCTCAGCGCGATCTTCTTCATGTAGGTGCCCTTGGCGCCAGTCGGCTTGGCTGCCGAGACAGCCGCAACAAAGGCACGGATGTTTTCGACCAGCTTGGCCTCGTCAAACGACACTTTGCCCACGCCAGCATGCACCACACCGGCCTTTTCGGCCTTGAACTGCACCTGACCGCCCTTGGCGTCCTGCACGGCCTGCGCCACATCCATCGTCACCGTGCCGACCTTGGGGTTCGGCATCAGGTTGCGCGGGCCCAGCACTTTGCCCAGACGGCCGACAATCGGCATCATGTCCGGGGTGGCGATGCAGCGGTCAAACTCGATGGTGCCGCCCTGGACGGTTTCCATCAGATCCTCAGCGCCGACGATATCGGCACCGGCTTCTTTCGCCTCGTCCGCCTTCGGGCCGCGGGCAAAGACGGCGACACGCACGGTCTTGCCGGTGCCGTTTGGCAGGCCAACAACGCCACGGACCATCTGGTCAGCGTGGCGCGGATCGACACCCAGGTTCATCGCGATCTCGACGGTCTCGTCGAATTTCACGCTGGCGTTTGCCTTGATCAGCGACACCGCCTCTTCAACGGTGACATCGGCCTTGTCGGCAAAGCCCTCGCGGGCAGCGCGCATACGTTTTCCAAGTTTTGCCATGGCTTTTACCCCTTCACCTCGATGCCCATCGACTTGGCCGAGCCAAGGATGATCTGCATCGCCGCTTCAACGTCATTTGCCGAAAGGTCCTTCATCTTGGCCTCGGCAATTTCGCGCACCTGCTTGGTGGTCACGGTCGCAACGGTCTCACGGCCCGGGGTCTCGGCACCGCGCGGACGGTTGCGCTTGCCCACCGGCTTCAGGCCAGCGGCTTTCTTCAGGTAATACGACGCCGGCGGCGTCTTGATGTCCATGGTAAAGGACTTGTCCTGATAATACTGGATCACGGTCGGGCACGGCGCGCCGGGCTCCATCTCCTGCGTCTTGGCGTTGAACGCCTTGCAGAATTCCATGATGTTGATGCCACGCTGACCCAGCGCAGGGCCCACGGGCGGGCTGGGGTTGGCTTTGCCTGCAGGGATCTGCAGCTTCATTGTGCCGGCAAGCTTCTTGGCCATCGGCTGTCTCCTTTCCATCTCCCCGTCGACGCGTCTTCGGGGTGGTTATGTGGCGTGGTCCGGTCCGGATATCGCGATACCCTCGCCTCCCACGTATGCGCCGCCTCAGCGGCAGCGCCGCGGATAGCGTGAACCGCGCCGATATGCAAGCCCGGCGTGCCGCCGGACAATTTGGCACATCGGTTGGCGGGAAAACTGCACATGGGGCGCCTTGCGCGACCCCATCCGCTCCCCACATCAAGTCCAAGCGCAGCAGGAGAGGAGGAAGTCGTGCAAAACATCATGGTGGCGAGTGATTTGTCCGAACGATCGCGCCCGGCGATCCAGCGCGCGGTACAGCTTGCCTCTGATTTGCAAGCTCGTCTGACCGTGGTGCATGTGGTCGATGCCGCGATGCCCGAGCCGTTGGCTGCGAAGGTGCAGGATAAGGCGACGGCACTGTTGCAAAGTGAAGTGAGTCAAGGCGGTGGCAAGGTGGAAGCCGACATCCAGGTTCTCGTCGGGGATACGGTTGAGGCCATCGCCGACCTTGTGCGCGACACCGGGGCGGATCTGCTAATCGTCGGGCAGCATCGCCGGCGGGTGTTTCTGGACCAGGTCAAGGAAACCACGATGGAGCATCTGGTCCGCGCCAGCGATGTGCCGGTGCTCTTGGTCGCCAATCTGCCCAAGAGCGCTTATGCGCAGGTGCTGGGTGGGATCGATTTCTCAGCCTTCTGCGCATCCGCCCTGCACAAGGTGCAGACCATCGCGCCAGACGCCGAACTGACGGTGTTTCACGCCCATGATGTGTCGTTCCGCAAAGAGGCCGAGCGCGATTTTGAGATCTGGCAGGCCACAACAGACGCCCCAAAGGACCTGCCAATCCCTGTGTTCCTCGAAGCACGCGCCAAAGACGCGGTGGAGGATCTGCTGGCCGAAAAGCCCTATGACCTCCTAGTCATCGGCGCGCACACACGCTCAAATGCAGCGCGGTTTGTGCTCGGCGGGTTCTCTGCCGGCCTGATCCGCAACCCGCCCTGCGATCTTTTGCTGGCGCGTTAAGGCACCCGCGTTAGCCGGCTGAACCGCCCTCAGGGAACGCGCGCTGCAAGCACTCACGGGCAGACCGCGCGATCTCGGCTTCGTCACAGGCCGCAAGCCGGCGCAGCACCGGTTCCATGCCGCTAGTCTCATTCGGCTGCTCGGTCGCACACATCAGCGCCTCCCACAGATGGCCGGCATCGATCAGGCGCATGACAAACTCGGGCGAGGCCCAATAGTGTTCGTGCACATAAAACCAGAAGGCTTGTGCGCCGGGCAGGTACGGTTCCGGATGATTGTCAGCAAGCACAGCCAACACCCAAGTGTCGAGATCCAAGCCAACCCCAGGGTCATTGCGCAACGCGTGCAGCGGATCGCCGAAATCGCCGTAGCCGTTCAGAAACCCACCTGCCACAGGGCGGCGGTTTTCCGGCAGTTCAGCGATGTGGTCCAGCATCCGATCCAACGGCCAGGCTGGACCACCCTGAATGCGCCTGCCCCCCTCGGCGTAAAGCGCCCCAAGGAAGCGCGACAGCGTGGCGGCGACCATCGGGTGCTCTGAACTCAGTTGCGGCAGCAGCGTCGTTTCAATCTCCTCCCAACCGATATGCTGGCGTCCCGCCTCGGCCATCGCGACCAGCGCCCGTGCCCGAGTGATCGCCTTTAGACCGCCAGGAATTCCACGCGCATCCAGTTCCGCCAGCCAATCGCGAAACACCTGCTCAAACGGAGGCAGCGGGTGCTCCAGCACCTTCCAGCAGATCCGCAGATGGGCGTGCCGGTGTTCCGACATCCCGGCCTCAAGCGCGCGCAGATAGGGCGCCAGCAACGGCCCCGCCTCGGCAACCGTCAGCGGGACAGAATAACGGGGGATGTAATGTGCAAAGAGCTCATCGGAACCGGCACGGCCCAGAGCCGCCTCCCGCGCCGCCTGGCCCTCGATAAACCCACGGTTGAAGCCACCGCGATCCTTCAGCGTATCCTCGATGATCTGATCGACCATATAGCCGATGCTCTGCCGCGCCCGCTCTTGTCCACTAGCATCAATAGCCACACGCGGCCCGTCGATCCCGGCGATCCGATAACAAAGCAACAACATCCGCCGCAACGCATCCGCCGACATCTCCAGAGGCCGCGCCGCAGACAGCGCCCGCAACCCCTTGTCGACCTGATCCGCCCGGGCGACACCACCTGCGCAAAGGCTTTCGAGACCGTCCAGCGCGTCCTCGAAAGCCCCGCCCGGCATTTTTAGGTTTCTTTGCTGACCTGGGTGAATTCCAGCTCGACCGGGGTTTCGCGGCCAAAGATCGACACCGACACGCGCAGGCGTTGGTTGTCGTCGTCCACGCCTTCGACCATGCCGTCAAAGCCCTCGAACGGGCCGTCATTGACCTTGACCTTTTCGCCGATCTCAAAGGTGATCATCAGCTTGGGCGCGTCTTCGCCTTCCTGCACCCGGCCCAGGATCGCCTCGACCTCGGCATCGCGCATCGGCATCGGTCGGCCCTGCGGCCCCAGAAACCCGGTGACCCGGTTAATCGAGTTGATCAGGTGATAGCCCTGGTCCGACATCTCCATATGCACCAGCACGTAACCGGGCATAAACCGCCGCTCGGTTGTCACCTTCTTGCCCCGACGCACCTCAAGCACCTCTTCGGTCGGCACCAGCACTTCGTCGATCTGATCCTGAAGCCCCTGTTCCTCGACCGATTGACGGATCTGCTCGGCGATCTTCTTCTCGAAGTTCGAGAGGACGCTGACCGAATACCACCGCTTTGCCATCTGGACCTCACCCCTGTCTTGCGCCGGCGCGTACCGGCTGTCTTTCCTGCGCCAGACACCCGCCCGGCCCAAATAAAAAAGCGGCGTGCAACTCGAATCATTGCACGCCATCACATCTCATTGTGCGGATTACCCGCCCCACCGTGCGAATTCAAGTCCCGGTGGCGCGAAAGCCGGCCTCAGCCGAAGAGCTGCAAGAGCCCCTGCAGACCGCTACGGATCAACAGATCCACCAGCGCAAAGAACACCGCCGTCAGCGCCGCCATGATGAACACCATCACCGTGGTCAACAGCACCTCACGGCGCGTCGGCCAGACGACCTTGGCCACCTCGGCGCGGACCTGCTGGATGAATTGTAGCGGATTGGTACGGGCCATGTCCGGGATTCCTGTCTGTGCTCAGGTGGCAGATAACCGAGCCTGCGCATGGTTTCAAGCGTCCGTGCCGCCTGCAGACACGCCCCGCGTCAATTCCTGGTGAGAATGGCAGGGGCAGCAGGGCTCGAACCCGCGACCTACGGTTTTGGAGACCGTCGCTCTACCAGCTGAGCTATACCCCTAAAGCCGTTGCAGGGGATACGAAAGCCACGCGCGCTTGGCAAGTGGGGAAATGCACGAGCGTTGCGGATGGCGACTTGCATGGTTGGATGGGCGCTTTACTCTGCGTTGCAAGGATTGTGCAGGACCTGTCGGTTGGAAAGCTTTCTTACGTATCTTTTTTCGCAATGGCCCTTTCTGGCGTTGATGGTCTCGACGTTCCTGGCGCTGGCCATTTCGCCGTATGGACGGCTTTGGAAAAACGACGCCGACCGCAAACGCGTCATGGGCCGGCTGGCGACCCATGGCTGGCGGCTGAACTACACCCGGTACATGCGGCCCGTTTTGGACGGGATCGATGCAACCCTGTCAAAAGACGAGCTAGACCGCAAACTTTCACCGAAACGCGTGGCATGGAGCCACGACCTGATCCTCTGGTGCCTTCTACTGGCGATTGCCTATCCGGTTTTGTCTATCACCGGGCATTGGATTGCCGGAGACGCCTTGATGCTGGCGAACGCCCAAATCGCGCCGCCGGGCGACAACTGGGCGCGGGCCTATGTGTTTGTGTGGCTGGTGGGACCTGCGGCGCTTTTTTTGCTAGGGTCGTTAAAATCCCGATGGCGTTTGCCATCGTTTGTGCTCGCCATCGGGATTTTGTACGGCGGCCTATTCCTGGCAGAGCGGTTTGGTGTACCCGATGCAGTCGCATTCGCAGGCGCATTCGCATTCGCATTCGCAGTCGCAGTCGCATTCGCAGTCGCATTCGCAGGCGCAGTCGCAGGCGCATTCGCATTCGCAGTCGCATTCGCAGGCGCATTCGCATTCGCAGTCGCAGTCGCAGTCGCAGTCGCATTCGCAGTCGCATTGCTAATAGATCGTGTTCAAATTGCGCGCGGCCGGCATCCGGCGTATTGGATCACATATTCTCTGCTACTTCTGCTCGCGTCGAGCCTTGCCATCCTCTTTTCGCCCGCCGGGGCCGAGGGCCGCCTCGACACCCAAGACCGCTATATCGTCCTGTTCCTGGGCGTCTTTCCCCTGATCAACGGGCTGGCAGACTTTGCCTCTGTTGGGTTGACGCGCTATCTGTTGCGGCAGGGATTGGACGGGGTGACTTGGCGCAAGGCGGCGCTCGACATCCTGGGCGGCGCTGCGATCTTTCTGCTGCTGGGGATCACGTTGATCACCTACATCCACCTCGTCCGATTTGCGGATGGCACGCCGCTGATGAACCTGACCGCGCTTTTTGAGGGGCTGCGGGATGACCCCGGCCAATACTGGTGGCTGTTCTTCATGCTGTTTTCGACCCTGATCCCCACGGTGATGCATGGGATGGTCGGGCTCTACACCCTGCTGCTGCACTACCCCGCCCCCGTCCGCCGCTGGGTCTTTGCCCGGCTCAAGGCTGGCGGAGAAGGGTCGGACACCGAAGGCTGGTGGGGATCGCTGGGCTATTGCGCGATGCTGACCCTGTCGATCTGGGTGCCGATCCTGGGCACCTGGCTCTTGCTGACCGCCAATCACGGCGCGTTTCTGCAAGGGGTGATCGCGATTTTCCGCGGCTATGCCAGCCTGATCGGCGCGATCTGACGGCCCAACTGCTCACAAATCCGGTCGCGGTTTTTCACGCGGGGTGGAGCGTTTTGCAACAAAACCCCAATTTGCCAGCATAAATTCGCAATCGATTTTTTGTGAACGGGCCTTTCAGCCTGCTTGCGGTCGCACCAGCCTCACGCTCGCTACGCTGCCTTCACGCGCAAAACCCCAACGGGGCTTGATCCGCACTTTCTCTGTGCATCTGCGCACAGATACCCCAGCACCCGCCTTCACTGTCAAGAGCACATCGGTGTGAGCGATCCGAGATTTCTTCGTGATTTCAAATCGCAAACGGTCTCCCCCAGTTTGATTGGTGTCGGACGCACCGACAACACAACGCAACTCGGGCCAACGCCCAAACATCAAAACCCAAACTGAAAGGACCAACACAATGAAACGCACTCTCGCAATCTCCGCCCTCGCCCTGACCGCCCTGACCGGTGCCGCAAGCGCCATGGTCTCGGACGCGGCCGAAGCCCGGATCAAGCACTTTGCCCCCAACGCCAACGTGCAGGCGCTGACCGAAGCCGAAGTCAACGCAGCCCTGTCGATCATCAATGGCGGTGGCACCGAAAGCGAAAAGCGCGGCGCGCTGAAGTCGTTCGTGCGCTGATCCGCACTCTCTGAACTCAAATCAAAAGGACCAATGACATGAAACGCACTCTTGCCATCACCGCAATCGCCCTGACCGCCATGACCGGCGCCGCCAGCGCCATGGTGTCGAACGCCGCCGAGGCGCAGATCGAACGCTTTGCGCCGTCGGTCGATGTGCAGTCGCTGAGCACGCTCGAGGTCAACAAGCTGCTGGCTGTCATCAATGGCGGTGGCACGGACAGCGAAAAGCGCGCCACCGTGCAAGCTCTGGTCAAGTGATCTTGCCCTGCTGCCCCCGCCACGCGTGACCCTCCCACATGCGTGGCGGGCAATTCAGAGCCGTCCCTTGAAATATAGGGGCGGCCTGCTTGTTTTAGGCCGCGTCCTGCGCCGCGCGCCCAGCCTGCGACACCACCCCGGCATCAAAGAGCCGCGCGATCTCGGCATCGTCGAGACCGACCACATCCCCCAGGATCTCCTCGGTATGCGCCCCAAGGGCGGGTGCAGGCACCGGATCCTGCCTGTCAAACCGGCTGAACGTCATTGGCGAGCCCGGCATCGGGTAGCGGCCGATCCCCGGCTCATCCATCATCTTGAACATCGGGTTTTCGGCGGTCAGGTCCGGATCCTGCGCCAGCGCCTCGGGCAATGACCGGAACGGCGCCCAGGTCAAACCACCGGCGTCAAAGATCTCGGCCACCTGCGCTTGGGTGCGGGCGGCAAACCAGGGCGCCAGGATCGCCATGATCTCGACCCGGTGATGCCAGCGCTGGCCCTCGTCCCGCAGATCGGCGCCATGGCGCACCACCAGATCGGCCATCGCATCCTCGGTCCCGGTGGCCTTGACGATCCCGCGCCATTGCCGTTCGGTCAGGCCGATCACCATGATCCGTGCGCCATCGGCACAGACAAAATCCTGCCCGTAGGCGCCATAGAGCGCATTACCGGCCTTGGGCCGCGACTGGCCGCTCATCTGCGCCTCGGCGATCATACCCAAGTGCCCGATTGTCGCCGCCGCCGCGTCCTTGAGCGAGAACTCCACCTCTTGCCCCTGCCGGGTGCGCAGCCGGTGCCGTTCCGCTGCCAGCAGCGCCGACACCACCATGTTGCCGGCGGCAATGTCCCACGCCGGCAAGGCATGCGCCACCGGGTCTGAACCTTCGGGGCCTGTCATATGCGGAATGCCCAGCGACGGGTTGACCGTGTAATCGACCTGCGGCCGCCCGTGACGGTCGCCCATCAGCGTGACCATGATCAGGTCGTCGCGCTCTTGCGACAGCGTCTCATGGTCCATCCAGCCGCGCACCCGCAGGTTGGTGATAAAGAGCCCCGCGTCGTCGCCAGGCGCAGTTATGATCCGGGTGATCAACTCACGCCCCTCGGGGCTTTTCATATCCACGGCGATGGATTTCTTGCCCTTGTTGAGCCCGTTCCAAAACAGGCTCTGCCCATCCTGCGCCACCGGCCAGCGGCGGGCATCCAAGCCGCCACCGATCCGGTCAAAGCGGATCACCTCGGCCCCCATCTGCGCCAGGGTCATGCCCGCCAGCGGCACGGCAACAAAGGCCGAGCCTTCGACAACCCGCATTCCCTTCAATATCTGGCTCATGTCTTGTCCTCCCATGTGGCGCGGGCGCTCATGCCCTGATGCGCGTCGCCTTTCGCGGTGCACAGGTCCAGCCCGTCTTGTGTTTCGACCCCGACGATGCGGAGGTCATGATCGTGGAACATCGGATGCACGCCGCGGAAATCAAACCGGCTGGGCATGCGCCCCAGATAGGCCGTCGCCGCCGCCGCCAGCAGCGTCGCCTGCAGCGGGCCATGCACGACGAGGCCGGGGTATTTCTCGACCTCCTGCGCGTAGGGCAGATCGTAGTGGATGCGATGCGCGTTGAAGGTGCAGGCGGAATAGCGAAAGAGCAGTGCTTCGGACATCGGCACCGTGTCGTCGATCACCGGCCGGTCCGGCACCGGGCGCGGCTTGGGCGCTTTGAAAGTCGTCGGCATCGGCAGATAGACGATGTCCTGGCGTTCCTCGATCGCCAGCCCGCTTTCCCCCGCGATCTGATGCTGCACGGTGACAAAGACCATGGGCCCGGCACCGCCATCCTTTT
>JAAUYB010104550.1_pt1 | contig 25851 bp, 19 predicted proteins | sample 7278071 | NCBI WGS metagenome assembly JAAUYB01 (sample SAMN14350121, study PRJNA611818) | marine sediment metagenome | isolation source: surface marine sediment (1.8m) | place: French Polynesia: Moorea | collected 2018-08 | reverse complement strand
GGCGTCCTCCTTGAAGGGACACAACCCTAACACCGGACCCCTTTCCATTTCAAGTGGAGACAAGCTTGCTGTCCGACTTCCCCAGGTCGCCGGGTGGGCATGCTAATTACCCCCGGCGGCAGCGCCTACGCTGGGACTACCGTTTCTGCCTTAGCTGGTATTCCATCGCCAATTCGGGCACCATTGCGAAATGAAAGGCCAATCACCGTCATTCTCTCGTTAACCCAAACAATTTTTGCGACGACGCAGAATACGGTCCAGTTGTTGACACTTGATCGAGGATCCGAGTCTTGCTGGTTTGGAAACTCAGCCATCCACTGTAAAATGGTTCGTGCCGCTCGGTGAAACCAGATACCGTCCAAAAACGAATAACAAAGAGAACCCCAATGAATGAATGATCTGAGGTGGAGGTGCTTCATGCGGAATCTGTTCCTGGGCCTGTTGATCCTTGCCGGCAGCCTTGTCCCGGCCCATTCCGGCGGATCGGACCTGCCCGAGCCCGATCGGGTAGATGCCTATCGTCAGCGGTTGGATGAAATAACGCCCCGCTATTTGGAAACATTGTTGGTACCGGGTGTGGCGGTCGCCCTGATCGAGGACGGCCGTGTGGTGTACACGGGCGGTTATGGTTACGCGGACATGGCTTCCAAAAAAGCCGTCACCGCGGATACGGTGTTCAATATCGGCTCCATCTCGAAGACGGTCAGCACCTGGGGCGTCATGCGGCTGGTAGAAACCGGTAAGGTCGATTTGGACGTGCCGGTGGAACGCTACCTGACACGCTGGAAGCTGCCGCCTTCCCAATTCGACGCGAACGGTGTCACGGTTCGGCGCCTGCTCAGCCATACCGCGGGCCTGTCTCTGCATGGTTATCCGGGTTTCGGCCCCAACGACAGGCTGCCCACCATCGAGGCATCCCTCAAAGGCGCGATCAACAGCAACCAGAAAGTCGATGTCCGCCTGATCATGGAGCCGGGTACCCGGTGGAAATACTCCGGAGGCGGGTACACCATTCTGCAATTGCTCATCGAGGAACTCAGCGGCCAATCGTTCAACGACTACATGAAAGCGCAGGTGTTTCGACCGCTGGGCATGAATAGTAGTGACTTCACCTGGCCCGAGCCCATCAAGGTCCGCACCGCAATTCCCTATGACGCCTGGCTGGAGCCGACACCGCACGTGCTGTTCACGGCCCGTGCCGCGGCGGGCTTACACACTACTGTCAAGGATCTGGCCCGCTTCGCCGCGGCCGGTCTCAAAGGCAGCCGGGATGGGAACGGCGGAGGCGGTGTGCTCAAACAGTCAACGCTGGACCTCATGTTCCAGCCCGCGGAGAACAGTCCCAACTATGGCTTAGGTTACTCGGTCAATAGCCGAAACGGCTTGGTGACCGTGGGTCACGGCGGCTCCAACCGGGGATGGCAAGCCCAGATGACCATCGCCCCCAAAACCGGTGACGGCATTGTGTTGCTGACCAATAGCTCGTCCGGGTTCGGTGTCGTGAATGCGTTGTTCTGCGACTGGGTCACCTGGAAGACCGGTCAGTCCCTCGGTGACCGGTGTAAACAAAGCATTGCTACGGTCATGCGCGCGCAATTGAAAAAAGACCGGAAGGTGGCTGAAGCCATTGCCCTGTACCGCCGGCTCAAACAAGAAGAACCCGATCACTATCGCTTTGGGGAAGGCGAATTGAACATGCTGGGCTACCAGGTCATGGGCCGCGATGATGTGGACGGAGCCATCGAAATCTTCAAGTTGAATGTAGAAGTGTTTCCCGAGGCATACAATCCATGGGACAGCCTCGCCGAGGGCTACATGATGCGCGGCGATGACGCCCTCGCCGTCAAGCACTACCGCAAATCGCTCGAGCTCAACCCGGACAACCGGAACGCCGTGGAGATGATCAAAAAAATCGAGGCGAAAAAAAAGTAAGAGCTCTATTGCCGGCTCGGTCGGATCGAATTCTCGTGGACACCCAAAACCGAAAGCGAAACCTTGAGTTTGTGGCGTTACGGCATCATCGCCCCGTTACTCCACCGGCAACCCGGTGAGATCAAACAAGATGCGCTCCTGGCCAGGTTGGCCTCTCAACCCTGGCGTCGCCCGGATGGGACCAACGTCCTGCTGAGTCCGGAAACCTTGCGGAAATGACTGTACCGTTTCAAGCAAGGCGGCCTACCCGCTTTGGCCGACCACCGGCGCGGCCACGGCCGCTTTCGTATTCCGAAGAAATTGGAAGACGGCTTATATCAAACACGACAAGCCCACTCCAGATGGACTACCCAACTGGTTCTGGAGGAAATGCAAAGACAGAAGCTGTGGAACGGTCGCCGGCCGTCCCGTTCGGCCCTCTACCGCTTCATCAAGGCACATAACCTGGGTCGCGACCCGCATCGTGAACCGAAGTCCGCCCGCGCCTTCTCCTTCGATGCCTTCGGTCAACTTTGGGTTGCCGACTTCATGCATGGCCCGAAATTACTCTTTTCTTTCACATTAATTTTAGTGCGCAAAGAATCAGTTCTCATTCTTTGCTCCTGACTTTTCCGGGTCGAGGAATGAGGCCTCATTCTTTGCTCCCAACTTTTCCGGGTCAAGGACTCACAACTGATTTCTTTCACATTACTTTTCAGGGCGCAAAGAATCGGTTTTGATTCTTTGCTCCTGACTTTTCCGGGTCGAGGAATGAGGACCGATTCTTTGCTCCTGACTTTTCCGGGTCGAGGAATCGGAAAGGATTCTTCGACCCTCAGTTTATCGGAACAACCAATGACAACCGGACTTTCGCCACCCGAGTCCGTGAGCGACAACCCAACGTCATCTCGAGGACGTCCCCTTGCTTTCTTCTGCGACTTGACTCGTTCGTATCCCGCGCGTGATTCACCCTGACTCCGTATGCCGGGCGGTTGCCCTGCCCGGCGATAAAAAGGATGCCCCGCCTCTGTCTTTCCGGTAGAATAATGACAGAAGATTCTAGAAAACGGTAAGAGGGTGTCCATGCCTTTTGAAAAGCTGAACATCAACCCCATCTTAATGAACTGCGTGATCGAGGGCTCGATCGGCGGACTCAGTATGACGGGGATTGTTCCCAAGGCGGTCGGCGTTTCGCGTTTCTCGACCGCGTCCAAGGAATTGAGTGTGATCGTGGGCCTGCACGGCCAACGCAACGGTAATATGACCCTTAACCTGTCCGAGCGGACCGCCACCTTCCTGGCCGGGAAGTTGCTCGGAATGAATATTACCGAAATGAACGAGGAAACCATCGACGCTATCTGCGAGATCGGTAACATGGTGGCCGGCCAGTTCCATAACCGGTTGCACGGAACGCCCTTCCATTTCGACGGGATCTCGTTACCGGCCTTCATCTTCGGCGCCAATTACAATCTGTACCACCTGAAAAACCTGATTACGGTCTCGGTAACCTTCGAGATCGATGAGGTCAGCGTGGTTCATATGAAGGACAAATTCTTCACCAGCACCATTTCCCTGCTGGGAAGCGCGCCGTCGGTTCGCCGCCGCCGGTGAAAAAAGGGACGGAGTGCAACGCTCCGTCCCTGGTTTAGCCCGCTGCAGCCTCGCGGACCTGGATAAACTTACCGGCCTCGGGTAGTCATGGTCGGCCCCGTGGGGAGAGCGTTACCTCGTATCCGGCTGCCTGTAAACCCGGATCTGATTGCAGCTCGCCTTGACCGGCGCCCACGATGGTGATCTTGCGCATGTCCTCTCCCTGGAACCGGACGATTTTCAATTGAGGGTCAGAAACAGGGACGGCGAACCGGTCCGCCCATAGCGTCTAGATCACTTTGAACGAACCGTGCCGTTATCGAGACGCATACCTCCCGATGCGTCTCGAATCCCAACTCCACTGCCGAACACCTGAAAGAGTTCGATAGGGAATCCCGCCCGACCGCATGCCACCCGCAACGGTGCGGACAGACGGATCGGTACCTTTCAACCCCGTTTGAAACCAGGGTTTGAGGTAATCGAACCGCGGAAGGCCGCCTCGCCGACCAAAAGGGTCGGAACCGGTTATGCTCTTTGCCCGGAGCTATGCTTCTCCGCCTCAGTATTCGGCAGGTGCAGTTGTCTAAGATCAAAAAGCTAACTTGTGCGGCCACCCACTTTTTCGGGCATACGAGAAAATAATTTAAGCAAATTGTAATCGGTCACGTTAAGCCCCTGAAAGTAAATAAACTAACGATGTGTAACATGGTTCAGTAATTTCACCCTTCCGTGAAGAAGTGACTTCCAGTCAAACACCAGGCCCGGGTGTGATGCCGAGTTTGGATGCAGAACGGGTCAAACGGCATCAGGCGCAACTCGTCGCGCGAAGGGCCGATCTTGACAGGCTTTATAAAGTTTGTGAGATGGATCAACTTCACCGAAACTGCATTTCAGTTTTGGGGTTCGCCCGCCCGATAGGCTCAGTGCGCGGCGGGCAAAAACCCGTCGAACCCATCGGCCGAGCATCGAAGCATTTATTATCCAGCGGCCGGTTCAGCGCACGATCCACGAGAGCCGGGCCTTTACGGTAGAACACGCCGGACGGGCCGCTCAAGACTAGAGTCACCACAAGGGCGTTGTTTCCATTCTCCAAACCCTGGGGAGAAGCTGCGTCCGCATTATCTCGGGAGGCACTATTGCAGCGGATTTTGTACACCATATTTGTTTTTCCGGCGCTGTTGAGCTTTGCTTACGGCGCCACCACCAACCTTAATATCGACCTCGACTATGTCAATTTAGATACGAACACGGTAGAAAACAGTCCGACCTTGACCCCGTCGCCCGGTTGGGACATCCGCATTGTCCCCCACGCGACTCTCATCGATACTTTCGTGGTGGAGCACAATCAGCCCGAATGGGTCTACCTGGCGTACATGCCCACAACCGCCTTCAATGCAGTGACTTGGAACGACGCGATGAGCGCTCCCTGGGATAACAGCTACACCGGCAACGCCTTCCAGCCAGGGGATGTTATTTTGGTCAACACGCCGGAGGGCCGCTTCTTTAAATTGGGCAATCCCGTAGCCAATACCGCCGCCTGGACCTTCCAGATAGAATACGAAGAATTATTTCCTCCGCCGCCGCCCGTGCGCATGGAGTACCTGGCGATCGACAGCGATTATATCGACCTGGACATGCCCCAAACCTGGCGCGACTATTGGGGCACCCAGCCTTACGGTCAGCCCTGGGACTTCCGCTTCGTCGCCGATCCCATCCTGCCCGAGACCTTCCAGGTCTACCCCAACACCACCGATTTCACCTACGTCAGCTCCGCGGTGATGGACTACAGCACGGCGACCTACGACGACGCCTGGCTGAACACCATGTACAACACCACGCCGCCCGAGGCCGCTACCTCCGGTCGCGTCTTCTTTGTACAGACCAGCATGGGCCGCGTCTTCAAGGTGGGTAACTTCGCTTTCGACAACTATACCTGGCGCATGCACTTCGATTTCGAAGAGCTGTTCCCCCCGCCGCCGCCTCCTCCCCCCGTGCGCATGGAGTACCTGGCCATTGACAGCGACTATATCGACCTGGACATGCCCCAAACCTGGCGCGACTACTGGGGCACCGAGCCTTACGGCCAGCCCTGGGACTTCCGCTTCGTCGCCGACCCCATCCTGCCCGAAACCTTCCAGATCTATCCCAACACCACCGATTTCACCTATGTCAGTTCCGCGGTGATGGACTACAGCACGGCGACTTACGACGACGCCTGGCTGAACACCATGTACAACACCACGCCGCCCGAGGCCGCTACCTCCGGTCGCGTCTTCTTTGTACAGACCAGCATGGGCCGCGTCTTCAAGGTAGGTAACTTCGCTTTCGACAACTATACCTGGCGCATGCACTTCGATTTCGAAGAGCTGTTCCCTCCGCCTCCTCCCGCTCCGCCTGTTCGGGACGAGTACCTGGCGATTGAAAGCGACTATATTGACCTGGACATGCCCCAAACCTGGCGCGACTACTGGGGCACCGAACCCTACGGTCAGCCCTGGGACTTCCGCTTCGTTACCGATCCCGTACTGCCCGAAACCTTCCAGCTTCAGCAGAACCAGACCAACTGGATCTACGTGGCGCACCTGGTCGGCTACACCTACGAAAACGTCACCTGGAACGATGCCATGAACGCGCCGCTGACCAACTCCTGGACCACCGATCCCGTGGTCGCCGGCAATGTCATCATCGTGCAAACCGAGCAGGGCCGCTACTTCAAAATCGGCAACGCCGCCTTCGACAACTACACCTGGCGCATGCACTTCGACTATGAAGAACTGCTGCCCCCGCCTCCGCCCGTCCGCGACGCCTATTTGGGCATCGACTACGACTATATGGATCTGGACAACGCCTCGTTCAGCCGGGACGAATGGGCCGGTCCGCCCGCAACACCCTGGGACATCCGCATCACCTGGGACCCCGTCAATACGAACAACTACTATGTCGAGGTCAACAACAGCCAGGGCACTTTGGTCGGTCATGCCACGGGAGCGGGCTACGCTTCGGTAGGCTGGACCGAGGCAAGCACCACCCCGCTCAGCCCCGGCCCCGATACCACGCCCTTCACCACCTCCGGCACCGTCATTATCCAAACCAACCAGGGTCGTTTCTTCAAACTGGGCAACCCTCACTTCGACAGCTACCTGTGGCGCATGTACTTCGACTATGAAGAACTGTTCCCGCCCGCACCGCCCGCAACCGACGGTTGGCTGGCTCTGGACAACGACTACCTGGACCTGGACAGCAACACCTTCTACCGCGACCAGTGGGGCGGCGAGCCGGCCGCGCCCTGGGATATCAAGATTGCCTTCGAGCCTGTGAACGGTACCGGTTATGTTCACCAGAACACCGGCTACGGCTTATCCATCGCCCACCTGACGGGCCGCACCTTCGCCTCGGTAACTCATACCGACACCCTGACCGCCGTCTGGAATCCGGGCTTGGATACCACCGCCTTCTCCAATGATCGCGTGGTGTTGGTCATGACCACCGACGGTCGCACCTTCAAACTGGGCAATTCCTTCTTCGACAGTTTCAACTGGCGCATGCACTTCGACTTCGAAGAGTTGATCCCCAACCCGCCGCCCGCTCGCGACGAGTACCTGGGCTTGGACGCCGACTACCTGGACCTGGATACGGGCAATGTGGTCCGTCAATACTGGGCCGGCGAACCGGTCGATCCCTGGGACATCAAGATCAATTCCAACTGGGACCCTGTCAACAACGTGGACGCGCCTTACGTCTACACCAACTCCATGTACGGCCTGGTGATCGCTCACATGCCGGGCGCCGACTACACGTCAGTTGACTGGAGCGCCGGCATGACGGCAAACTGGATGCCCGGTTCGCCGATGACACCCGTGGACGCCGGTATGGTGGTCTTGGTCAACACTACCGACGGCCGCACCTTCAAGCTCGGGAACTTCCACTTTGACCAATTCAGTTGGCAGATGGGCTTCGACTACGAAGAACTGTTGCCGCCGCCTGCGCCCGCACGATCCGAGTACCTGGGTTTTGACGGCGACTACCTGGACCTGGATACCGGCAACGTGGTTAGACAGTACTGGGCCGGCGAGCCCACCGATCCGTGGGACATCAAGATCAACTCCAACTGGGACCCCGTCAATAACGTGGACGCGCCTTACGTCTACAGCAATGCCTCGCACGGTCTGAGCATGGCCCACCTGCCCGGCGCAGACTACGCAACGGTAGGCTGGAACGACGTCGTGACGGCAGCCTGGGTACCCGGCTCGCCCATGACGCCCGCCATCGACAGCAACCTTGTAGTGTTGGTCAACACCACCGACGGTCGCACCTTCAAGATCGGCAACTTCTACTTTGACCACTACATGTGGCAGATGGGCTTCGATTACGAGGAACTGCTGCCGCCTCCGGCGCCCGCTCGCGATGAGTACCTGGGGCTGGACGGCGACTACCTGGACCTGGACACCGGTAACGTGGTCCGCCAATACTGGGCCGGAGAGCCCACCGATCCCTGGGATATCAAGATCCAGTCCAACTGGGACCCGGTCAACAATGTGGACGCACCTTACGTCTACAGCAATTCTTCCTACGGCTTGAGCATGGCTCACCTGCCCGGCGCGACCTACGCCTCGGTAGATTGGAACGATGCGCAAACGGCAGCCTGGGCACCCGGCTCGCCCATGACGCCGAGCATCGACCCCAACCTGGTGGTGCTGATCAACACCACCGACGGCCGCACCTTCAAGGTAGGCAACTTCTACTTCGACCAGTACATGTGGCAAATGGGCTTCGACTACGAGGAACTGCTGCCTCCGCCGGCGCCCTCTCGGGATGCCTACGTGGGTATCGCCTATGACTACGTGGATCTGGACACCAATACGGTATGGCAAGACCAGTTCAGCGGTCCTCCGACCGGCGGTTGGGACCTGCGTTTCTACGAGGACCCCGTAAACTTCGGCACCTTCTATATCGAGCTGAATCCCAACTACGGTTTGACTCACGCCGAAGTGTTCAGCGCCTATTCAACCGTAACCTACAACGACGCAATGGCCGCAACCTGGACTTCGGGCAACCCGGTCTTCCCGAATGCGGCTACCATTGTCGTTAACACCACGGACGGCCGTACCTTCAAACTGGGGAACGGCTTCTTCGATTCCTATGCATGGGAGATGGGCTTCGACTACCAGGAGCTCTCCCAGTAAACCGGATCATTCGGTGGGTTGGCGATTCCAACCCTACCCGTCCTTTAGAGGGGCGTCGGAGCATCTCCGGCGCCCCTTTTTTCGTAGCGGCCCGAAACCTCGAGAATAAGCCGGCACATCTAAGGAAAACCGCAACATCGCTTTAAGGTAAGCGTATCAAGGAGAAGGGTTGGACAAAGCAAATCTAGGAGCGTGGACCATGTTTTTGCTTCTGTTTACGTTGGCCTTTGGAGATCAAATAGAAAACGGCCGGACGCCTGCCGTAAATATTCCCTTGGAAATGACGCAAATCTACCAGCTTGGCGGGGTTGAAGACGAAGAACTGGCGCTGGGCGGTGGTGTGGAACTCATTGCCGATACCTCCGGAGATCTGATCGTTACCGATTCCGATAACACGCGCGTCCTGATTTTCAATCGGGACGGCTCCCTGAAAACCCAATTCGGTCGCAAAGGCCAGGGCCCCGGAGAGTTTCAGGGGTCGCTGGTGCCGTCCTTGGACGAAAAAGACAATATCGTCATTTTCGATACCATTGCCAAGCGCTTGAGCCGCTTCGATCGGGAAGGTAAGCTGTTGAACGACCTGACCTTTGAACCCGGCATACAGGCCGTGATTACCCCTGTATTTATGTCCAACGGCAAGATTGCCCTGAGCGCCGTACGTAGCGAAAGCACCGGGCAATTGTCCAATATTGTCGCGGTGTACGACAGCGAAATGAAGAAACTGGTGGATATCCAGGGCGTAAAACAGCCGCCTTTGGATTGGAGCCTGATGAATCAACCCGATTTTTGGGTGGACTTCCTGGTCTGCCAGTTCAACTCGTTCGTCCAGGGTTTTCCCGTGGTGGCCGCGGTCGGCAAGGATCACTTCGTGGTGATGCGCACCAACCTGTACCGGGGCGACATCTACGATCGAGACGGCAAGGTAGTGGGCAGCTTCAGTAAAAAGCACAAACCCAAAGCGTGCAGCGAGGAAGCCCGCACCGCCGTTTTCGAGGATATGTGGGAATCGATGTCAGCCAATCCGTTCCTGGCGCAATTCCTCACCAAGCCCGTGTTCGAAAAAGCCGTTTCCAAGGCCATGTCCACCGACACGCTTTTTCCGGTATTCTTTCTGTTGCGCCTGGGCGACGGCTTCGCCGTGGTGACCAACTACGACAGCGCCAGGCGTCAGGGTGATATCGACATCTTCGATGCTAAAGGTCGGTACATGGGGATTGCGCCCTACAAGGGACCCATGAAGAACGCTTCCGGCGCGGGTGAACGAATCTATATCAGCGGTTTGGACGAGGAAGACGAAGTCGTCATCCGATGTATGCAAATCGAAGGTCTGGAGCGGCTCGCCGCTCGCTAGTCCACGAATTATAGAATTTTAGAACCGCAAGTCGGCCTCCTGTCCACCGATACAAGATAGGGGGCCGGTTTGCTGTTCATATTTCGGCCCGTCCCGGCAATACTGTATCTTTTTCTCCGAACTTCCCCGATCCGGATCAGGTCACCGGCCAACCTTGCCCACCGGGTTGTCGATCCATTCATGAAAGAGAGTGACGCGGGCTCACCCTTGCGCTAAACTACTTGGATCTTAAGAAGGATGGTGAATTGACCTTGAGACGGTTAGTATTGTTTCTATTGCCGTTTTTGCTTTTTTCTTGCGGCACCGAAGATGTGCCCAAGACAGCGGAAACCTCCCCGCCCGAGCGTATTCGCATAGGTATCCGCAAAGAACCCAAGAGCCTGAACCCCTATCTGGTCAACAGTCCGGCGGGGGATGCCGTGGTGGGACGCCTGTTCCCTCGACTGTTCCGTGAGGAATTGAGTTTCGAAAACAACATGCCGGTGCTCACGCCCAGGTTGGTCAAAGCCCACCAATGGGACGAAACAGGCCTGGTGCTGACCATGGAATTGAAGCCCGGCCTGATGTGGAGCGACGGCGCCCCGTTGACGACCAAAGACGTGGGTTACAGCCTGGACATCCAAAAAGACAAGACCATCGCCTGGTACCTCTCCGATGTGGATACCGCGCCCACTGGATGGGAAATCGTAGACGATCAGAAAATGACGATTACCTTCGCCGCCAAATCCCTCTTCAACATCCTGAATTTAAATGAAGGGCGGATCATCCCGGCCCACCACTTCGGCAACATTCCCACCGACCAATGGCGCGACCGCGACTGGTCCAAGGATCTGGTGGTTTTCGGCCCCTACAAACCGAGTACCTACGATCCGGGTCAACGGCTGGTGTTGGAACCGTTGAAACCCGGCACGGCGCCTGTTTTGGGGTTTGCTTTCATTGCCGATAAGGAACGCCTGTACCAACTGCTGCTCAACAAGGAGATGGATATGGCCTGGCCTTTACCCGTGGAGCGAGTGCCCGATATCCGCGCCCATCTGACCTCGCACATCTTTCAAGATCTTTCCTACACCTTCATCGGCTGGAATCCCATACAGCCCAAGGCATTCAAAGACAACGACGGCGCCTCTCCGGCCGAGCTTCACCGCACCCACCCTCATCCGCTTTTCAGCGATGTTCGCATCCGCAAAGCGCTCACCCTGGCCATGAACCGCAAGGATTACAACCAGCGTGTTTGGGACGGAGAAGTGTCCATTCCGGCTACCCCCTGGCGTTCCGGCCTGCCTTACTTCAACGACCGGCGAGAGGCCCGGACATTCGACCGGGAGGCCGCCGGCAAGTTGCTGGACGAGGCCGGTTGGACGCTGGTGAACGGAAAACGCGTCAAGAACGGCAAACCCTTCGCCTTCACGGTCATCTGCAATGCGGGAAGCGAGTATCGCAAACTCTATCTGCTGGCCATTCAGGAAGACATGCGGGTTATGGGCATCGACATGCAAATCGACCTCCAGGAACCCGGCTTGTACTTTCAAAACATGCAAACCCGGAACTATGACGCTATCTTCGGCAAACTGACCACCGGCACCCATCCCACGCTGAACTATACCTTTCACAGCAGTTCACCGTTCAATCTGACCTCCTGGACCGGCATCGACAAGGAATTGGAAGCCTTGAGCTCCGCCGAGGTGCCGGAGGAAATGCGCGACCTGATTGCCAAATCCGAGGACGCCTTCCAAGCCCAATTGCCCATGACGCTGCTGTATACCGGGAAAGAGGTTCTGGCCGCTTCTGACCCGAATCTGGATGTCTTAAGCAATTACACCGATCCCTTGTACGAGGTTTCCAAGTGGCGGCGGCGCTAGGCCGATCCTTTCTGTTTCTGGCGCGTTACCTGTTGGTTTTGTGGCTGGCGGTAACGCTTCTCTTCATCGCGCTGAATTTATTGAAAGGCAACCCCGTGGAATTGTTCCTGGACAGCCGCGTCAAACCGGAAGTCCAGGAGCGCCTGATGCAGATCTACGGCTACGACGCGCACCCGGTCAAGCGTTACGTGCTCTACCTGGGCAACGTTGTCCGCGGTCGTTTGGGCCACAGTTTTGTGCACGGCAAACCCGTTTCCTTCCTCCTGGCCAATTCCATCGGCAAGTCTCTTTGGCTGGCGCTGTTCTCGTTTACCGTTTCCCTGATTCTGTGCTTCAGTCTTTTGGCCGGTATGGCGCAACGACGGTTTCCCTGGCTGAGGAAGGCGTGCTCTGCATTTGTCAGCATAGCTATGGCCATGCCGCCGTTCATAGTAGCCGTCCTGCTCCTGGGCATCGTGAGTGTTCGCCTGGGTTGGTTGCCCCAGTATGGCACGCGCGATCTCTTTGCGACCGAGACCGGTACCTTGGGTGCGTTCTGGGACCTGTTCCGTCACACCATCCTGCCGGGATTCGCCATCGCCATTCCCTCTGCCGGTCAGTTTGCGGCCTATCTCCACGAACGCCTGGAAAAACTGGAAGACGCGCCGTTTGTGCTAAGCGCCAGGGGTCGCGGCGTCTCGGAACGACGGGTTTTTACAAACCACCAACTGCGCACCTTGCTTCCCAGTTTCATTCAACTCTGCGGGCTGTTTCTGCCCGCTCTTGCCGGCGGCGTCATGGTTATCGAGGCTATCTTCGGTTGGTCCGGTATGGGCGCCCTGCTCATCGATTCTGTCTCAGGGCGCGATTACCCCCTGCTGTTGGGTGGATGCATCTGGTGTGCGGCGCTGGTGATTCCGGGCTATGAAATGGCCGATTACTTCAGCAATCGATGGGGGACGGGACCATGAGGCGCATCTGGTTCTTCTACATGCTGCCGGCCGCCGTGCCCGCCTTCGGCCTCTTCCTGCCGCTGCCCGGTTGGTGGCGGTTCCTGCTTCTGCTGGTATTACCGGCTTCGCTGTTCCTGAAACGCGCCGAAAAACCCATGTTCGCGGGAATCACCCTCACCTTCCTCATCTACCTTCTGGTTCTGACTCCTTTCCTGACCCCGTTCGATCCCGCCGCTCGTTTCAGCGAGGGTCCGTTACACCTGATGGGTCTGGATACCCTGGGCCGCGACCTGTACAGCCGCCTGCTGACAGCTCACCTGAATTCCGTTACCGTTGCCGCGGCGGGCAGCGCCCTGGCCTGCGTGATCGGGATCGTGGTGGGCGGCCTGCTTTCCTTCGGCGGGCGTATCGTACGCCGTCTGGCGGCCACCATGATCCAAGCCTATCTCTCCATACCGGTCATCATCTATTACCTGCTGGCCCTGGCTTTTCTCCCCGCGGGCAGCAATACCTTGATTCTGTTATTCGGCCTGACCTTCTGGCCCGAGTTGGCCAGGCTGCTGCAAGTAAGAATCGACGAATTGAGAAAGGCCGATTTCGTGCAGGCGGCGCGACTACGCGGGATGGGCGAGTCCGGTATCTTTCTGCGCGAGATTCTACCCAATCTCTACGGCCTGGTGCAGGTGCACTTTTTAATTGCACTGGCCTCGTCCTTCGTCATGGAATCGGCGCTTTCCTACCTGGGTTTGGGACAAGGCGTGGGTGTTCCCAGCCTGGGCCGAATGGTGGACTACGGTATCAAGAACCTGGAAACGCAACCCGCCGTCTTCATAGGGTCCGTGTCCTTCTTCCTGACCTGGCTGTTGTCGTTACGCGCCCTCAGCCTTCGCTTGACCGATCGCCGAGAGCCGCTGCTGGTGACCGTCGCCTGAGCGCTCCAAATCCAAAAGGTGACCCGGTTTCAGGTGGGTTAACAGCCGATCGTGGGTAATGGCAATCACGGTAAGGCCGGTTTCCTCTTGAATGCGCGCCAGTAGTTCGATCAAGTCGTAACGCGAGGCTATATCCAGGGAGGAAAACAATTCATCGCAGATCAAAATATCGGGATCATTGGCCAGGGTCCTGACCAAATTCAACCGCTGCCGCTCGCCCATGGAAAAGGAGGCGGGTCGGCGATCCAGGTTCAAACCCGCCAGGCCCAAAACATCCAGATAATGATCCAGCAGGTCGAGCCTGCTTTTATAAGCCTTGCGCAAGATGCGACCCACGCGAAATGCCGGATTCAGGGACATGGAGCCATGCTGGAAAAGGTATTGAATGCGATGCCGGTTGGAGCCGCGATCTGCCAGTTGGATTGGCAACGGTTTGCCTTCCAGGGTCAAATGTCCTCGCGCTTGCGGGACCAGGCCGCAAAGGACCCGAGCCAGGGAGGTTTTGCCCGATCCGGAAGCACCCAATATCCACCACCAGTCACCCCGAGCCGCTCTCCAGTGGAAATTGCGGAAGATGGGGCCTGCACCATAGTCCAGATTCAAGCCGTCAACCTGCAACAGCGGCGGGCCCTCCTTGGCCGGCGGAGCCGCGGGTTGCGTGGTTTCCAGCCGGTAGATATGGATCATCTTCCGGTGCAACACACTGCGCGGTCGGTTGAAGAACGCGTCCTTGTCGCCGAAAAATGCCTCGCGCCCGCGTTCCAAAAGCAGCACATGGTCGGCAAAACGGTGGATCAGGTCGAGGCGATGGGTAACGAAGATCACGGTGAGATGGTGTTCAGCTTTCAGGTTCAGGACCATATCCCAAACCAACTGTTCATTTTCCTGGTCCAGGGAGGCGGCGGGTTCGTCGCAAGCCAACACACCGGGCCGGCGCGCCATGATTAGGGCCAGCATGGCGCGCTGGCGTTCGCCGCCGGACAGAGTCGAAGGTTTGCGTTTCAAGAGATCGGGTAATTGCAGGCCCAGGCTCCGGCAAAGGGTAAGCGCTCGCTCGCGCCAATCCGGCCCTTCGATAATTTCGCGAAAGTGCCCGCCCAAGGTCAATGAGGGCGTCAACCCCCTTGACGGATCTTGAATCATGATACAAGCACCGTCTTTTGTTTTCAGCGGACCTTGCCGTCGCTTGCCCACCCAACCGAAAAGACTGCGAAGAAAAAGCGATTTACCCGCACCGGAGGGGCCGGCCACGGCCAGTGTCTCTCCACGGGTGAGGGAGAACGGCTCGGTATCCAGTAATGTCTTGCCCCGGCTGCCTGAAATAGAGAAAGCGGGAATAGCGATTGAATTGTCAGTAAGGCGGGGAACGGACATATGAATGGACCTTGTCGGGTTGGGCATCCATCATTTACATTTTAATGAGCTCGGGAAATTCTGCAAAGTACTTTCGGTACAGGGACTCGTTAAAGTCGTGTTTGGATCGCGTGACAACCTCAAATTAGTCGCCGTTTTCTCTCGGGAAGACATGATGATCAGCCGGTGTCCGGTACTCGATTCTTCCCGGGAACACATGAGGGCCATGCATAAAATATTCGATTGTTCCCGGGAAGACATGAGCAGCCGGCGTCCGGAACTCGATTCTTCCCCGGGAACAATCGAGCTCCGGATTGTAGGGACTTTGTTGCTAATGGGAACAACAAGACATTTTTCGACCAAACGGACGTTTATGCAGTCTGACATGCTGTTTGGTTGCTTTATGCACTACCCTTCGATTTTGACGAGGTCCAGCGAAACCCTGGTCGACCAATCGAGAATGGACTTCAAGGCGGATCCATAACTAAAAAAGGCCCGGTGTCCCGAAGGGGACACCGGGCCGAGTACTTGAACGGCTGAAAAAGTGGTTACCTTCTAAAACCCAATTGCAGGTAGAAGGACCGACCGATATCGGTCAGGTAGGTATTGTAAAGCGTACCGCTTTGAACCTCTGCCGATTCCAGGTTGGTGACGTCGAACAGGTTACGAGCACCTACTTGTAGATGCATGCTGTCGTTCAGCCAGGAATAGCCGGCGATCAGATCCAGCTGATGATAATCCTCCAGCTTCAATTCGCGAACCTCTTCGAAATCGGTATGTGGATCGGTGAAGACGGCATAGTCGCGTTCGCTGCCGTTGTATTTATAGTTCAGGTCCAAACGGAATGGACTGACCGGCAACCAGGTCAGGCGCATGATGCCGTCAACCGCGCTGTTGAAATCGGCGACGCCGGGATGGTGATCCAATGCTTCGCTTTGGGCCAGCACCGTCAGTTCCAGGCCCGCCCGGAACTGGTTCCAGCTTCGGTTGGCGCCCAGTAGCAGGCCGCGCGCCTCGTGTTCGTCGATATTCAGGTACGTACTCGTGTACCGGCTAAGGGCCTGGGGATCTTCCAGCCAGGCACTTTGGGAAATGCGATGCGTGAGCCGATTGCGGTAGATCAGGCCGACCAGACCCGTATCTCGGACACGACCACTCCAGGAGAGACGGATGCTTTCGCCTTCCTCGGCTTCCAGGTTCGGATTCCCGATAATGCGGTAGGTGTCGGCGCCGACCGATGTCGTTGCATCCAGATAGCGCTGCTCCAACGTGGGCGCCTGGTAGCCGCGTCTATACGAGGTCTTCCAAACACCGAAACCGCCGTCGTATTTCACCTGCAGAGCCGGCGATACGGGAACGTCGAAATCGTCGTGGTTGCCCAGGCGAATCGAGGGCTGGACAGTCAGGTGTTTCATAGGTATCCAACGCATGGCGGCAAATATCGCCTCTTCGTCGTTGCGTCGGTTACCGTCTGTAAGCAGGATGTTGTCGCTGTGTTCGCGTTTCAGATGGATACCGGTTTGCCAACCCAGGCGACCGCTGTCGCTTCTGCCGTGCCAAAAGGCGCGTAGCGTGGTTTGGTCAAAGCCGTTGATGTTGGTCGGGGCAGCCTTTTCGGTACGTCGGCCGGTGCTCAGGTCAACGGTGTCCACACTTTCTTCGCGGGTGAAGTCGCTGTAGCTGAGCTGCACATCCAGGTTGTGACGCCGGCCGAAGGAACCCTTTAACCGTAGGGATTGTTGCCAACGGCGGGTGGTGTAGGTGATATCCTCCGCGGTCAAGGTGTCGTCAGCCGCACTCTGATCGCGCTGATCCTCGTGGAAGCCGCGTGATCGCAGATCCAACATCCACGAACCCAAAACGGCGCCCATACGCAGGCCGCCGTCCTCTTGGGCGCGGCGGTTCCAATCGAAGTCGCGTCCGTGCCCGCCGGAGCCGTCTACCAGACGGGTACGCACATCCGCGCCCACGTAATAGCGATCGATCGCATAATCCGCGCGTAATTCGGCCAGGTGATCGCCTTCATCGACCACGCGGCCGATGAGTTCGGCTCCCAGATCCCGGGCCTCGGGACGGCTACTGATCAGGTTGATCGCGCCGCCCATGGCGTTGGTGCCGTAGTTGACCGAAGCCGGTCCGAAGAGAACTTCCACGCGGTCCACACCGCTGAGGGTAATTTGTTGCAGGTCCAGCACGCCGTCCAGGCGGCCGATGACCTCGACGCCGTCCCGCAGGATTTGGATGTGTTGCGTTCCGAATCCGCCCATGCCGACGCCGGTGCCGAGAACTGTACGAACGCCGACACCGATACCGGAGGACTGGTCGATGAGATCACGCAGGGTCACCGCGCCGCGAGCGTCGATTTGTTCCCTGGTGATCACGCGAACCGGGTACATCACCGATTGGCGCGGTTCCGCCGTCATTTGTCCGGTGACTACCAGTGGTATTTCCGTGGATTTGCCTTGTTTTTCTTGAGCGTTGACGGGTAAGTCAACCGCTGCCGTCAACAGGCAGGCGATAAAAAGAACGCGATGTATCATGTCTTCCCCCTTGAAGCGCCGATTTGACGGCGTGATATCGATCGGGTCGAAACACAAACATACACTTGGAGGATAACCTTATATAAATAGGCCCCAATATGACAGATGTCATAGAGGCAGCCGGAAAATCGCTGTCTCCCGGCCCGTGAATTTACTGTAATTTCCTCGTGCTGAAACGGGGCTGAGCCTTAAGCCGGCCGGGCCCGAAACTTCTTTGAAGCCGCATTCAACTAAAAGGTGTGCATGCCGATGGATTTTGCTAGAATCGGCTGCTTTGTCGGGCCTTGTAGACTTTGATGATGCGGAGCAAAATATGGCCTTTCCGAAACCTTTCTACAAATGGCGACCCCACCCCTGGCACGGCCTGGAACCGGGCCCCGACCCACCGGAACTGGTTACCGCCTATATCGAGGTGACTCCATTTGACACGGTCAAGTACGAAGTCGATAAGGTAACCGGCTATCTCCGTGTGGACCGGCCGCAACGCACCAGCGCGCGACCGCCCAATCTGTACGGCTTCATACCGCGAACCTATTGCGGCAGGCGTTGTGCCGAACTGTCGCCCACCTCCGAGAGGGGAGACGGCGATCCCCTGGACATTTGCGTGATCAGTGAACGCGCCATCAACCATGCCAATATTCTGTTGGATGCCCGCGTGGTAGGCGGCCTGCAAATGATCGACGGCGGCGAGGCCGATGACAAAATCATCGCGGTACTGGCCAAGGACAACCTGATGGGCGAAGCGCGGGATATCAGCGACATCCCCGCCGTGATCATCGAACGTCTGACCCACTACCTGGAGACCTACAAAATGCAACCGGGGTCCGACAGCGGCGTTCGTATCGAAAAGGTCTACGGCGCGGAACACGCCTTCAAAGTGGTCAAGGCCACTATCGACGACTACGACGAGGAATACGGAAGCTAATTAAAAGGGGCCTGCCGTTGAAGCGGCGGGATCAGCCCGGTCTATGAATACCCAGTTGGTTCAACTTCTGGTGCAGGTGCGGTCTTTGGATACCCAGAATGCGCGCCGTTTCCGATACATTCCAGTTAGTGCTGTGCAACACCAGTTCCAGGTATTCGCGTTCGCATTGGGCCTTGAAATCACGTAGGGAAGGGAACGCCGCCAGTTTGATGGGCCGCAGTAATTCGGCCACGCCGCCGCCCCCGCTGCGAATGGCGCCCGGAATCTGGTCAGCGGTTAGTGGATCGCCGCCGAAGACCACCATGCGCTCGGCAATATTGCGCAACTCGCGGATATTGCCCGGCCAGTGATAGCACTTCAGTGCATCGAAGGTGCCGGGGTCCACCACTCGTTTAGGCAGCATGTGCATCTTGCAGGCTTGTTGTACGAAGTGGGTGAACAAGATGGGGATGTCGTCCAGCCGGTCCCGTAGCGGCGGGATCTCGATCGGTAGCGCGCTCAGCCGGAAATACAGGTCCTCCCGAAAACGCTTCTCGCGCACTTCTTCCTCCAGATCGGTATGAGTGGCGGCGATCACGCGCACGTCTACCTTACGGTCGCGGGTGTCGCCCACGCGACGGACTGTGCCGTCTTCCAGAACCCGGAGCAGGCGGGGTTGCAGGGCCAGGTCCATATCGCCGATTTCGTCCAGGAAGAGGGTACCGCCGTGGGCTTGTTCGAACAGGCCCTGCTTGTCGTTGCGCGCATCGGTGAAGGCGCCGCGCACGTGGCCGAACAGTTCGCTTTCGATTAGATGTCCGGGAATGGCCGCGCAGTTGATCTTGATGAACGGGCCGTCGCGACGGGTAGAGTTTTCGTGAATGGAGGCGGCCACCAGTTCCTTGCCGGTACCGCTTTCACCCCGTATCAGCACGCGTCCCTGGGTGGGCGCCACGCGCCGGATTTGCTGACGCAGGTTGGAAACACCTGCCGTGGTGCCCAGGATGGTGGTGCCGCCCGGCAGACCTGCTTCCAACTGTTTGATGTGTTTCTTGAGCGCCGTCACCTCCAGGCAGTTGCGGATGGTTTGCATGAGGCGCTCATTGGTGGCCGGCTTCTCTATGAAGTCGTAAACGCCCAAGCGCAGGGCCTCCATGGTCTCGTTGATGGAAGCCTCACCGGAGACGATGATGGTGGGCGGCAGTTGGTCCTTGGGGCTCAGCTCGGCCACCAGTTCCACGCCGCTTTTGCCTTCCAGGCGTACGTCCAACAACAGCACATCGGGTTTGACGGTTTCGGGATCGGTCAAATAGGCGGATGCTTCCTCGGCGGAGGCGTAACCCCGGGTATGGTAACCCGCGTCCTCCAATTGGAAGATGGTGTTGGCGCGTATTTTCACATTGTCTTCAACCACCATGATGGTCGCCATGGCTGTCCTCCTGAGATGTCGTGGGGAAAAGAAGGTGGAAGGTCGCACCTTCCGGCCCGGTGTGGTGCAGGATCAGGTCGCCGCCGTGGTCCAGCATGATCTTGCGGGAAATGGCCAGACCCAAGCCCATGCCCTCGCCGATCTTGCGGCTGGTGGTGTAGGGTTCGAACAGGCGCGTACCCACCTCGGGCGGAATGCCGGGACCGTTGTCCGCGACTTCGATGATCAGTTGTTCGTCCTCGGCCAGGACCTGGAAATCGATGCGTCCGCCGCGGTCCCCGATTGCCAACGAGGCGTTGTTGCACAGGTTCACCAAAACCTGCCGTACCATATCTTTGTCCATGGGCGCCGTGAGGCCCCGGTCTTCACCGGTCAGCACCAATTCCAGGTTGTCCCAGGCGCTTGCGAACAAGCCGGTAAAGCGCTCCAACACCTGGTGGGGATTGACATCGACGGCCTTCAGCTTGCCGATTTTGGCGAATGAGGTGAACTGGTGCGTGAAATCTTTCAGTCGATCCAATTCCTCTTCCACCGAGCTTTTGAGTCCGTTCACCCGCTGGTCCAACTGAGGCGCCTCGCCGTGAACATAGGACGCCAACTGATTCAGTTCCATGCGGGCCGCGGTCAAGGGGGTACGAATCTCGTGCGCGTGGCGTCGGGCGGCTTCCTGCCAGGCCGATAAATTGTTCAGACTTTGCAGACGTTTGCGTTGACGGGCGATGACGCTGGAGGTCAACTCGATCATGCGCGCAATACGACCCAGGGGGCCCCGGCCGAGATCACCCACGCGGATATCCGTTCGACCCGCGGACAGGTTTTCCAAATGGCCCTGAATGATGCTCAGGCGGCGTTCGGTGCGGCGGTGCTGCCAGACCCAGACAGCCCCGGAACTGAGCAGGATGACGGCCAGCAGGCCTGAGAGCACCAGTTGAACGCGCTCACGTAATTCCTCGCGGTTGTGTTCCAAAACGGCGTAGTGCTCCAATCGCGCCTGTACGCGTTCAAAGCGCTCTCGATAGACCGGGCTGTTCTCGGGGTCCAAGTCGGAGAGGTTGCGCAGGTCGTCTCGGTATTCGGTCAGGATGGTTTGATTCTCCGGGTCCAGGGCTACTCGTACCCAGATCCCCGAGAACTGACGCTGGAAGATGTGGAATACGGCCAGGGCTGCGAGAATCATCAGCAATAAAGCACCGATTACCTGCCTCAGGTTCATAGCTCCACCTCCAACCGCCAGCTCCCGCTGATCACCGACCGTCTTTTGATGGAGGTGGCCAGCAGCATGTCCAAGACCTTGTTGGGGTCTTCGCGTTTGGGGTTTTCGTCCAGCTTTTCGGAGAACCACTCGCGCGTTTCCCTTTGTTCCCGCTCCGAGAAAGGCAGCACCTTCATGGTCACGGTAACGGCCCAGAGGGTGCCGGTCAGTCGGGCCGGCGAGTTCAAGGCAATCCGGCCGTCCTCGAAGAAGGCGGACAACTTGTCGGTGTCGGCAAGCTTGTGGTTTTCGAATTTGCCGTCGAAATGCCAGACCTTGACATAGTACACATCGTCCCAAGGTTCGTAGCGAACATCTACCTTGGCTCCTCCGGAAGGTAGGGTGCGGGTTCCCGTAACGGCCCGAGCCTTGAGCGTGAACACAAAAGTCGTGGTGAGCCCCGAACGCAGCATGCGAGCCACCTTGGGCTGTTCCAAATGGATGCGCGGCAGGACCAACATCAAGCGACGCTCCTCCTTCAACACCAATCCCGGCGTCTCCCAGGCAGCGAGCCAGGGGCAACAAAAGGCGGTGAATAAGAACAGCCGAACCTTCATTGCCACAACTCCTCATTTTGATTGGAGTACGAGACGGAAATGTTGATCAGCCCATGGTTATCGCGAATGGCCAGACTCAGGCGGTAGGTGGTGCGGTCGCTGTCGGCGGGCGGTGTCACATTTTCCAAGCTGGAACCGTAAAACCAATGACCTGCCTCCAGTTGCAAGCGGAAGTCGCTTTCCTTCCACAGGAACTTTCGTTCCCAAATGTTCCAAGCCAACATGCCGCGAGCGTGGAACCGGTTGGCGGTATAGTCACCGGGCGCGCGGTAACCCGGATCATTGTCGCAGGTGTCGATGCCGTGATTGGACCAACTTCCGCCCAATTCCAGGGCCGCGGTTTTTTCGCCCGGTAAGGACCAGTATTTCTGGCCGGTGACCGTAGCCTGGCCCGTATTCAAGACGAGTTGTCGATAGGGGATGCGCACCCGGGCCTTGGTGACGGGGCCGCTCTGATCGTCTACATCGCGAAACTCGCGATCCAGCAGGGCCGAAGCCTTCAATTGCATGCCGGAGGTGGGGAAAAGCGGGTGATCCTTGGAATCATAGGTCCAGGAAAGCTCCGTTCGGTGATTGCGAAAGGTGGTGTCGGGATGATCGATGATGAATTGGCCGACGGGATTGATATAGTCGATCTTTCCCCCGTTCAACTGGTAGGTCAGGTTGAATAAGTGGTGACGCTTATAGGGCAAACTCAGGGACAGGGTAGCGCCGTAGGAACTGTCCGCCTCAACCTCGGCCAGGCTGCCCGATTCGGGAAAGTCGCTGAAGTTTTTACCGTAACCCGAAGGAAGTTGAAAGGTAAGCGAGCCCACCACGTGACGGTTGAACAGATTGTAATGCGTGTATTGGATACCGGGCCGATAGGGACCGAAAACGGAAAGCTCGCCGTTAGAGCCGGGGAACCAGCGCCAACCGAAGATCAGCGCATTGCCCCGCGGTGTATCGTTTGACGGGGGTTGGCTGAGCGCGGGGAAGTTGCTTTGATAGTCCTTTTCCAGAAACACGTAGTCCAACAGGTATGCCCAGAACCAGCGCCGGGTTTCCTCGATGGTAATGATCAACTGGTAGGCGCCCCTCTTGGAGCCCTTGCCCAACTCGAAAGCTACTTTATGAACGAAGGTCAGCCGTTCCAAGCGGTACTTGCCGCGTGCCAGATCCTCTTCCGCGTAGACCTTCCCTTCCTCCAGCAACAGGGAACTGCGCAGGATGCTCTCGGAATCGGACCTCAACCCGACGAACCGGATGGTTTCGATCAAAAAGCCGGACGCCGCGGGGTCCTGATCCCCGGCAACAGCAAAAGGAACGGTAATCCAAAGGATCAACAAAAGCCAGGGCCGCAAAAGTACCTCCCAACCTGGATATCGAACGTTGCCCCCACCACACTGGTTTCGGAAAACCGGGGGTCGAACGGTTTTATGAACAGGAGGTTAGGGGCAAGAATCACGCCAGGGGTCATTGCGGCACAGTGGGTTCCATGATAACACAAGTGTGTCAGGTTTTTCGTACAGTTACGTGTCGAAAAACCAACACCATCGGTAATGACGGCATGATACCAAAGTTGCCGGTAGGGGCGACTTCTTAAAAAGAGTCGTACGCGATACCCGGGACATGCGAATTCTGAAGCCGCATACCTTAGCGGCTTCGGCCGGCCGCACCAGGTTTTCGCCGGGATTTTCCACGAAACCCGTTTTCTGTTTGATGGAAAGAATGGGAATATCCAGCCCATAGTGTTCGAAGATCATGGCCAGGCAGGGCGTCCCCCTGTCTCCGTCTGAGTACTCGGGTAAGAAGATCTTCTTCCAAAAATGGATACTATCCCTACCCCGGGCCTTTTTGATGACCTGGAATACGATAATGAACAGAATGATCCACAAAAATACGGAAAAATCCATACACCGGCCTCCGAGTACGTAGGGGCTGTTGTAGGACAGGACGCAAGCCGACAAAAGCGGGACCTTCGCGGGACACACAGGCACCCTGTCAGAACTCCAGGGCATGCGTTTGTCGTAACAAGCGTTGCCACATGCGTCGCCATGCGTCATTCTTCCGTGGAAAACCCGGATCTTCGAACTGCTGCATAAACCGCGGTCGCCAAAACCCTGAATACGTCTATACCGACACGTAGTTCCAAGCCAAAAAATGCATATACTCGCGTTCGAGTGCAAGGATTTTGCTAGAAAGTTGTTATGGGGCCCTCTCAAATCTGAGCCGGTACAAATTCTTCGACGACTTAGAGAAGATCGAGAGGCAGCCTGTTTCCACATAACGCCGGCAAGAATCATGTTGTAAATGATCGTTCTCGTGTGTTAGGGTCTGAATGCGTTATAAATACCATTTCAAGGTAAATACCGGTTCTTTCCGGTACATTCATTATTTCTTTCACAAGGAGACATCATGTTCAAGAAGTTAAGTCTTCCCCTTTGTATGCTCGCGTGTCTTGCTTTCGGCGCCTCTCAGCTAAGTATGGCCGTGGAATTGTCAGAGAAACGGTATTGCTGTGCCTCTACCTACGGGGGCGGCTACTTTTCAGATTCCGTATACTGGGGACCTAACAGAGCCGTGACGTGCCTTTATGATAACGGTGCAAGTTACTCGTGCTGGCCGTAATAACACGCTAAAAACCGCACGGGGGCCCCTGTGCTCCGTGCGGTATTGCAATCATCCGGCGTTATGGTTTCCCAATACCGGGCAGACAGCCCAGACAGTACCAGCGAGAGTACGGTACCCCATTTACTAGAAAAAAACCCACACCGAGGGAGTAGGTAAACAGCAAGAACAAGGAGCGTTCCCCTCCCTTATTCACCTTCAACATGTTCAGCAATGGTCGAAGTGGGTTGATGCTCAAGGTTAACCTCGGTCAAAAGAGACTTGAAGGCATTGATTGGACAGGGCCGGTAAGGCAGCGCCCTCCGAGGCAATTCCCGGTTTCAGGACGGCGACAATTTGAAACCCGCCCCGGTGGAACAGATCGATCAGGGCTTTTTCATCGGCCGGTTCCAGAATGCGGTAGTCCATACCCTCACGCCGGGTATTCAGGAAAGCGGCGACCTTACCGCTGTCCAAACGATTGGCGGCCAGGGCTTCAATGGTCAGCGGCATGGAAATCAGCAGGCGCGGGGCGCGCATAAATTCCAGGTAGGGGTGGAAGTCGTCGGCGATGGTGCCGTTGTGGTTGAGGCTGCCGACCAGAGACGGCAAATTGGTCGGAGCAATGGTAGCGCGGCGAATTTTGGCGCCGCGCTCCATGGCCTGGAGGAAGTTGTAACGTTCCGGGTAGACGGCCAGTTTCCGCCCGCGATGCTCCGGCGCGACGACCAGACCCTGGCACCAGGAACTGTCGTGAACGTCGCGGTAACTCTCCTCCACGATGTAACCGGTAATCTTCCCCGCACCGGTTTCCAGCAAAGCGCCCGAGCCGAAGCGCAGGGCCTTGTACAAGGTATAACCGCCGAAGCTGTTCAGCATGTGCGGTTCGTAGATTTCGGCTAAGAAGTTCTGCAACCGCTCCCAGTCCTCGTAGGTGCACACGTGAAGCCGATAGCCCATGTCCGCAAGTATTTCCTCTATCTCCCGCCGCGCCGACGAAAGCCGGACCGCGTCGGGAGAGAAAACGGCGGGCAGGCAAAGTTCCGGGGACTTGCGGTAGTCGACAACGCAACGCATGGCATTCTCCCGGTCAGGGCAGAGGCCCGAGTTCATAGGTGAGGTGAAAAAACAGATTGGCGCCCGGCTGCGGCAGCCTCTCCGCATGGATGCCGATACTCGTGCGAACTCCGGGGTGATCGTAGGATTGGTTGAAGGCATTGTCGGCGGTCAGTTGGATGAACAGGCGTGGGATCGGTGGTCGATAACGTACGGCCAGATGGGAAACGGTGTAGGCCGAGACGGGTTCCAGGGTAACTTTGTCCGTGTTCAATTCCTCGCGCGTACGCTCGCCCACATGATTATCGCGGATTTCCATGCGCACCAGTTCGCCGTTGAATAAACCGATCCAAAAGCCCTTGTCGTCGGTAGAGGCCATGGTGCGAATAGCGGAATCGAAACCGTCCACCTGC
>JAAUYB010166696.1_pt1 | contig 25918 bp, 22 predicted proteins | sample 7278071 | NCBI WGS metagenome assembly JAAUYB01 (sample SAMN14350121, study PRJNA611818) | marine sediment metagenome | isolation source: surface marine sediment (1.8m) | place: French Polynesia: Moorea | collected 2018-08 | reverse complement strand
TATAAAATTATGGATCGCGTTGGGGTCTTATTACTAAATTTAGGGGGTCCAGAACAATTACAAGATGTTCGCCCTTTCCTGTTTAATCTATTTTCTGATCCAGAAATTATTCGTCTACCTTTCCCTTGGCTACAAAAACCCTTAGCTTGGTTTATCTCTACGGCTAGAACCAATACCTCCCAAGAAAATTATCGCCAAATCGGAGGCGGTTCCCCCCTGAGAAAGATTACAGAAGCGCAAGGAGAAGCCCTCGAACAGCAATTGGCCCAAGCCGGTCAAGAAGCGAATATTTATATCGGAATGCGTTACTGGTATCCCTTCACCGAAGAAGCCATTGCCCGTATCAAACGCGATCGCCTTCGTAAATTAGTCATTCTTCCCCTTTATCCTCAATTTTCCATCAGTACCAGTGGCTCCAGTTTTCGGGTTCTTGAGGAAATGTGGGAAGCCGATCCCATGTTACGACAGATTGAATATACTTTAATCCCTTCTTGGTACAGTCATCCTAAGTATCTGCAAGCGATGGCCGATCTCATCGCCCAAGAATTAGATAAATCTCCCCACCCCGATCGCATTCATATCTTTTTCAGCGCCCATGGGGTTCCCCAGAGCTACGTCGAAGAAGCGGGTGATCCCTATCAAGCAGAAATTGAAGCTTGTACCCGTTTAATCATGAAAACTCTGAACCGACCCAACCCTTACACCCTAGCCTATCAAAGTCGAGTCGGCCCGGTAGAATGGTTAAAACCCTACACCGAAGATGCCTTACACGAACTGGGAGAACAAGGGGTTAAAGACTTATTAGTGGTTCCGATCAGTTTTGTCTCCGAGCATATTGAAACCCTACAAGAAATTGATATCGAATACCGTGAAGTGGCCGAAGAAGCAGGGATTACCCATTTTCTCAGGGTTCCGGCCCTAAATACCCATCCCCTCTTTATTGATGCGTTAGCCGACTTAGTGACCCATTCCCTACAAGAACCCCCTGTCACCTTTGACTGTGTGACCCATCCCAAGAAAAACATGAAAATGTACCCTCAAGAACGTTGGCAATGGGGAATGACCACTGCTGCTGAGGTGTGGAATGGAAGATTAGCCATGGTGGGATTTTTAGCGTTGCTGATCGAGTTAATCACTGGTCATGGACCCCTCCATTATGTCGGTCTATTGTAAGTGTGATTTCAACCAGCTTAAAAGCGTTTGGCTTAACTGGGGATCATCAGGGGAAAACACAGATAAACCCAATGATTCCTGCTTGGTTATAACGGCAATCAGGCCGTTAAACTTAGCTAAACTCTTTAACAGATGGGAAGATAAGGGACAATCAGCCCGATCATAAAACAGTAGCAGCAAAGGACTTCGAGGGGAATTTTTTTGTAATAAATGCCAATAAAGACGCAGTTTAGAAAGGGTTTCTGGTAACCCATGCTCGAAGGGGGGACAGTCTTGTGCTAACATTTGATCGTAGATATCAATGGCCGGGTGATCTGGATCGATAAAGCGACCACTGTCGATCCCAATAATTTGGGGAAACCCTAACTCAGAACTGTTTTCTAGTTCTTGTTGTAACTGCTGAACAGGAGTGAGGGGTTTTCTGGTCTCAGGGTCAGGGGTGACAGCAGAAGGTGAAACCTCCCCTTGTAAATGACGTTGATGCCAAGCCTCTCTAAAGGTCTGATAAGATAAATGTTGGGCGCAGTGCCACATGACCAGATAAGAGGGGGACGGCTGGGGGGATGATTCCTCAAGAAGATGATCCCGGAGTTGACTGACCACTTGGGGCATTTGTTTCTCCGGCAAAATATGAATTAACCCGTCCGCAATTTGTTTTCCTAAGTCTTGATCTTGAATGGTGGGTAAAACTTTCATAAAAGCAGCGATCGCCCCTTTATGACCCGTGGCAATTTTACTTAAACTTTTAGCGGCACAACGACGACTTTCGAGGTGTGAACTGGTTTCTAAAAGTCGAATTAAGGTGGCGATCGCGGCGGGGTTTCCTGAACCAATTTCCCCTAAACTTTCGGCGGCTAAACTACGAATATCAGGATCATCGGTGGATTGAATCAGATTCACTAACACCCTTAACGCTTCTAAGTTCCCTGGATCAATCTTGCCTAAACTCACCGCAACCTGACGCAGCACAAACTCATCGGTTGAGACTTGTAAACTCTTGGTTAACGCGTTGATAGCTTTGGGATTACCTGGGTCAATTTTTCCTAATTTTTCAGCAATTTCTCGATAGATTTCTTCGTCTTCTACCTCTTCCATTAATTGCATGGATGCTTGCACGATTTTCGGATTACTGGGGTCAATTTTTCCCAAACTATCGAAAGCTTCTTTGCGAATTAATAAGGGGTGACCGGGTTCAATCAATTTCTCTAAAATAGCAATCGCTGGTTCATTTCCGAAGCCAATTTTGCCTAAACTACTAATGGCAATCCAACGAACATAAAGATCCTGAGTTTCTTCGAGTAAAGCCACTAAAGCCGCGATCGCTTGCTGATTTCCGGGACACACTTCTCCCAAACTATAAACCACTTCTTGATGAATACTCTGCGTGGTTTCTGTGTCCATTAATTTGATTAAACCCGCGATGGCCGTAGGATTGCCGGGATCAATTTTTTCTAAACTTTCTGCTGCTTGTCGTCTGGTGGTTCCATCTTTGGTGGTGCGAATTAACTGCACTAAAATAGCAATGGCTGTGGCATTGCCTCGACCCACACTTTCTAAACATTGAAAGGTGCGTCGTCTTAAATTAGGAGTCAGTTGATGATGCAATAAACGCACTAAGGCTTTAACCCCTTGTCCTTGTCCGTGAGCAATTTTTTCCAATGCGACAAAGGCTTTTTGATATTCTGGTTCACTGGTAGCTGTTTCTAAGGCTTGAACGATTAAACCAATAGCCGTAGCATTGCCTGGGTCAATGGTTCCTAAGGTTTCGGCCAGTTGCCAAGCAAGGGTTTTATCTTCGGTCTTGTGCAGACATTCAGTCAAGGCAACAATCACCTCTTTATTTCCTTGGCCTAATCGTTCTAAATAGTCTAATCCTGGTGGTGGTTGTGATTGGTCTAAATTGTTTTTAATCAGGTGGATGAGATGGGTCATCACCAAGGGTCGATCGACATAATTAATGACTTCTCTGGCTGCTAATCGACGTAAGTCTGAACCATCTTTATCGGCTAAGGCCCAACTCAACAATTGCTTGACAATAGTTTGCGCTAAAGAACAATCCCGAAATTGGGACAAGGCCATGGCTGCAGTTAAGTAAGCTCTAAAACCATAAAAATTTTCCTGATCCCATTCCTCTTGAAAACTCACTAACGCCTGAATCAGTGCTTCTTTGTCTTCTGAGGCAATATCTTCTCGTCCGACCCAAAATAACAAAATTTGCTGCCATTGCTCACTAAACATCTTTAAAGCGTTGGTCTCTTGGGCAAAAAAATCTTGCCAATTGTCAATGGCTAACGCTGCAAAATAATCTTCAAAGGTTTGATCCTGAAATCGATATTGACGCTGTTTGTGATCTTGAGTGACGATTCCTACCGGTCTTAACCAATGGAGTTGGAGACTTAAAGACAGTAAGGACTGATTATCTACGATCATCCCCTGAGTAATAGGGACAGAAGTCTCTGCTGTTTGTCGATGATGGAAGGCTAAGCTGGTCAAAAATTCATTTAAGGGTGCTTGCTCTGTGGTCCGAATATGAATATTTTCCAGTTGCCATTGATGAAATTCATCGACTAAATGTCGATATAACGTTGCTGCGGTTTGGGGTAGGGTTTGCGGGTTTTTCTGCCAAAGACGACAGAATAAGGATAACCGTAAGGGATTTTTGAGCCATTTTTGAAGGTGTTGATTCTGGGGTTGGGGTAACCAACTCGATAGTTGTTCTCCTAAATTGTATTCAACTTCGAGGTTTTCTTTTTGAGGTGAATAGGGATGCAACCATTGTTGAACAAATTGTTGGATTTGAGTTGAACTTGAGAGGGATTTTGTTTGATAGATATCAAATTGAGCCAACCGCAAGGGTTGGCTTTTCCAGGTGACGGTTTGGCAGCTAAGAATGAGATGGCAATTACCTAAGTTTCTTTGTTGTTGTACGAATAAGTCCAAAGGGGAAAGATGCCCATCACTGATAGATTGAGGAAATAAGTAATCAAGACCATCCCCCAATAACCAAATTCTGCCACTTTTTAATAAGGCTTCAAAGGAGGCTTGCCAAACGTCTTGAGACAGTCTTGGCTCTGTCCCATAGTGTTTCGAGCATTGAGTTAGCCATTGATGGCTTAAATAGTTGGTTAGGGTTAGGGTTTTCAATTGTTCAGGGGATACCCAAATGGGTATATAGTCTGTTCGGTCTAGCATCCAATGGGCCAATGTTTGTAAGCAGAGACTTTTCCCTGTTCCTGAGTCCCCAATAATGGCAATGCTGCGTCTGTGTTGTGATTCTCTGTCTCGAGCGCAGATTTGTTGAAATAAGGCATCTAGCTGATAGTTATGAAGAGGCAATCCCTGAGATGTCAAGGATTTGACTAGAGATGATTTAATTGGCCAGTCTTTTGAAGCGGCGTTGTTCTGACTGGCACTTTGAATCCGGTCTAAACGAATAAGTAAGTCTTTGCCCTTGTTTCCCTGGTCATCGGGTTGGGTACTCATGGGATTGATGGGTAAGGCATATTTCAGCATGATACGACCGACTTGGTTCCAGTCAATGCTGAAAGGGGAGGATTTCTTTTTCGTAGCGGGTAGGTTAGTTTGGGACATTATTGTCGCCTATTTTTACTACAATTGTACTGTCTTCTGGGGGGTTTTTGATAGGGTTAAAATAATAATTTTTTTGGGTTTCTATTTGAATCTCAACTATTTTTTTATTAAGAACTGTTAACAGCATCCCCCCTTATCTGTTGGGATTCCGAATGGTTCTGTTTAAGTTTATCCGACTATTTTTAAGCAGCCACGGCTTGAGGTAAGTGTTGCAAAATGGTTTCTAAGATTTCTTGTCTATTGATGGGTTTACGAACGAAACCCGAACATCCCAAAATCTTGTTTTGCCAACGTTCAAATATGCCCTCTTTTTCCACTAAAGCTAGAATCGGGGCTGATTGTAAGGCTTTCTGGTTACGCAACTGACGACAAATTTGCCCACTATTTATTCCTGGCATTTCTAAATCGACAAAAATCAAATCGGGTTTATGTAAAACACACAAGGACATAACCTTACTACTATCATTAATTCCCAAAAAATTATACCCTTTTTCGTTAACAATATCGTTGATTAACTGGCAAATTCTCGGGTTATCATTGACACAAGCAATCAATTTTTTCTGCTCAGGAATTTGGGATTTCTTTTTAGGTAGGGCTGAGGGTTGGGGTAAGTCGGGAATTTCAGCTAAATCGATCAATCCCAGTTGAATATACAACATTAAGGATGAGGTTAACCGTAATAAATCTTGGTTAATATAAACAGATAAATCCCTTAAGCTACGTTTTCCATCAGCATATTGGGCTAACACATCATAGGTTTTGGCTGAAGTTCGTTTCTTCAATTGTTCTAAACTTTTAATCACAGGCGCTTCATTGGGAGAGTGATTACCTAGGGTAGAACGGTGCCAATTTTGCCAAGGTTTCCAGGTGGCAACAATGATTTGTTGTGGATCAAATAGGAGAGGAGGAGAAGCGAAACGATTATCAGGGTAAAAGTAACAAGTTACTTTGCGACTTTGCATCAGGTCAAATAAAACTTCGATGACCATACTCGTAATAACTTCTAATAGTTGGTTACGGGTGATCTTCTGTTGTTTAAACCAACAACACAAGAGATCGTAATCCCAACTAATAGGGTGATTTTGACCAAGGGAAGCAGCAATATCTTTTTGAATATTGATAGATTGAAACCCAACGGCTTTGATTTGTGGACAATTTTGTAAGACGGTTCTTCTCCATCGCCTTATATAATGGGTTCCTCCGGTTACATAGATAATTCTTCCTAAATACCAATAAATATGAGAGTCTTGTCCTTGGGAAGTTCTACAGGTAATCCTACCACTAAATTGATTATTTTTTAGTTCTTGAAATAAGGTTGCCTGTTGGGTTGTCGCAAAATTTTGGAAGCAGACAGGGGACGGACTAGAAATTCCCTGTGTCATGGACAAGGTGGTTAAAGGAGATGAAGTTTTAATTGTTTCCTGATTAACATAAGCCATTGACACAAGCCCTTTATATTGATTTATCTTACTGACTTAACCCTATTTTGTCACATTTTTTTGGCTGGTTGAGTGATTGTGATCACATCCTCGTTACAGATATAAATAATGAGTGAATTCTCTTGAACTACCCCACTGGTTAATGCCTAAGGTGCCAATTTTCTCTTTTTTGGGTTATTAATTAACATACCTCTTTGCTCATGTTGCTTTTAAGCACTTCTAATCCTTTTTTAACCCGACGAGAAACGGTTACAACACTGATGCCTAATTGTTCGGCTGTTTCTCTTTGAGTTAAGTCTTTGAGGAAAACAAACTCAAGAATATTTCTGGTTTTTTCTTCTAATTGTTCTAGGGCCTGTTGGAGACGAATTTGATCTTCTTGTGCGAGTTGAAAACTACGATAATTGGCATCGGGAACTAAGTCTCCTAAACTGGTTTGCCCTTCTCCGTTGTTACTGACTTTAACATCTAAACTGACGGGTTCTCGATTTTGGAAGGCAAGTTTGATGTCTTGCCATTCTTTTAAAGAAATTTCTAAGACTTGTGCAATTTCTGAATCTGTGGGTTGGCGGTTGAATTTTTTTCTAAAGTCGTGGCGCACATTCATCGATTGTCTTCCCAATTCTAGCCAACGTCTGGGAATCCGCACCGTATATTTTTTATCTCGTAAATAATGTTGAATTTCTCCTCGAATATAAGGAATAGCAAAGGAACTGAAGGCATGACCTTTTTCGATGCTAAACCGTTCAATGGCACGAATTAAGCCTAAACTGCCGACTTGAACTAAATCTTCATAGCTTTCTGGACATTGATGAACCCAGTGATGTGCTTCTTTGCGGACTAAACCAAAATTCAATTCTAAAATTTTATTTCTAAGTTTAGTTTTTTGTGTTTTTTGGTACTCTTGAAACAACTTAAGGGTTTCGAGTTTAACATTTTCTTTGGCAGGGGTATACATAGCAAATATGCACCGTTTTACTGTTGTTGGCAACCAATTGACTATACTTAGATTAAAATGAAGTATCTGTTGCTCACAACGGGATTTATACTATGATTTCCCAGTCTCTCTAACTCGAATCTACTGAATTATACGGAGAAAAATAGACCAATACTTAAAGATATATTAAGTTATCAATTTCTTTGTAAAGTTGTTGAAATGTGTTCTTGCCTCAATCTCGCTTCTGCTCTCGCTTTTCGGATTATTAAGTTATTTTACCGAAACCGCTTAACCTAAGGATAATAAATGGTATTGAACGCCGGTTTCAAAGATTCTCACCCCCCCTCCTTCGGCAACGGTTTGTCTTAGGGCAGTAGCATTACTCACTGTAACACCGGCTAAATAATTGATGCCAAAATCGGCAAACTCTCTCAACCAGGGCAGGGTTGGACCCATCAGTACCACTGTAGCATCCCTGGACAATTCCACAAGGCGGGGAAAGGTTTTGTTGGGGATGGAGGTGGCGGTTAAAAATACCCAGTCAGACTCGGGGAGTAAATATTCTGAGGCGGTTGCGGGAAAGTCTCCAGGAGTGGGGTTGAGTTCGATGACATTGATCTTCATGGTTTGTTCATATTGTTTTAATCCGGGATAGCGACCAATGACTGAAACTTGTTTCCCTTGCAGTTGGGGGAGAAAATACTCAAATACGGATAAGTTGGCTGATGTGGCAATCGGAAGGGCTTCTGCTTGCTCTAAAAGAGGTGAGTTACCATTGATAACGGCGTTGATGGCGGCCATAGCTACGGTTGCTTGATAGGGGTCCCACGATCGCAACCATGAGGATAATGCTTGGACGGGTTGATTAACTAACGTTCCTGACCAAGATAGGGTACGGGTGGGAATGGCTGGACTCATACATAAACCGATGCCTTCGGCTTTACACATTGTCCAGGTTAAGCCAATAATAATTTCTTCGATGGGGGTATGGGTTTGACCATAATCTATCAATAAGTTGTAAATTTCTTTAGGGTTAATCATGAATATGTACTTGATAGTCTTAGTTTAAGGTTTATCCAATAGGTCTTAGATAAGTTATCATATCATTAGCTTTGATGTCTAAATTAAATAGTATTAATCATTTTATTTTTCAAGACATCTCTGAGAAAGATTACACTTAATTATTAGGTATTTGAAAATATATGGATTTATCTTCTTTAAGCTGGATCAAGGTTATAACTGATGATGACCGCACAAAGTGGGCATATACCCATCATCATATAACGAAAGAAATGAATCAAACTCAAGTGATTGATTATAATAAGGTCACTATTTTCCCTTTGGGTTTTAGAGGTGAAAATGCTAACTTACTCCATGAAAGAGATGCTTTAATTTTAGTTCAAAAAGGGAAGGTAACTCATCTTGTGGAAGTTCTTGATAAATCTTCTTATCAGGAATGGGGTTGGTATCATAGACTGGTTAAAGTTTTATGTTGGAAACCTCATGAAGATTGGTGGAGTCTTCCCTCTGCTGAAGAATTGCTGGGTTTCGAGTATAAAATCTATAGTGGAAGACCTTATCCATTAGAAAACCTGCAAGCAACTTACGGGGAAAAATGGGAAAGTAATGGTGGCTTACAAGCATTTAAAACCCATCTTTCCGAGAAGTTACGCCAACATGATTACATAATTTAAAACAAAAGATTAACAATAATTCCTGCTAATAAAACAAAACCTAAAATGACATTTTGACTGAATACTTGACCATAGGTTTCTTGGGGAATTTCAGGGGAACTTAAACGGATATATTGTATCATCCACCCCACTAAAGCAATTACCCAGGTAAGCCAAAATCCTAAGTTTAGGTGCATAACAATCCCTAAATATGCCCATAATCCTGTGGTAATGGCAAAGAATATTCCGACTGCTTCTCCTGCATATTTTCCGAAGAATAAAGCACTGGAATTGACCCCTATTTTTTTGTCGTCTTCTCGATCGGACATGGCATAAACGGTATCAAATCCTAATGTCCAAAAGACGGTTATTGCCCATAATACCCAAGTATAGTTTTCTAGTTTTCCTGTTACCGCAGTCCAACTAATTAAGACAGCAAACCCCCAAGCTAAAGATAACACTAATTGAGGGATGGGAAAGACTCGTTTGGCTAGGGGATAACAGACAATAAAAGGTACAGCAGCTACACACAGACAAAAGCTTAAAGGGTTAAGATAAAAAGCGAAAATAGCAGCACAAACAAGAGAAATCAAAGCAATAATAACACCTGTTTTAATCGACAGCGATCGCTCAGCTAAGGGACGTTTTTTGGTTCTTTCTACCTGAGGATCAATATCTCTATCCCAGAGATCATTAATCACACATCCGGCGGCACTGGTGGCTAAGGTGCCTAAGATAATAACGCCTATTAAGGGTAAGGGAGGAAGTCCCCTTGCTGCTAAAAAGATCGCCCATAATGCAGGGATCATCAAAATTAATCTCCCTGCTGGTTTATCCCATCTTAATAGGCGAATAATGGTTAACCATGTGGGTTCTTGTTGGGTTTGAAATTGAGTAATCATCGTAGTATTTATGGGCAGATACTGTTCATTTAATAGCAGAAGGGATACTCTGACATTTTATTCTAAAATACAATCTATTCTTTAGAAATTGACTATTATTAACGATATCTATCAAACGCTGTCATTAACATGGAACTAGGATTATCGATACAATAATCAGTTATTTTATTCGTTGCTTCTCGTAAAGCAATTCGATCAACAACCATTTGTTCATTTTTCGCTGTCATTAATCCATGGAAAAATACCAAGGTTAATTCTTTATCTTTTCCTGGCATTTTTAACAGTTCCCGACAACTAATTTTATTTAATTCGACTTTAGTTTCTTCTGGTTTCTCCTGAGCAAAACTGGCTAGGTTTAAAGCGGGATTAATGGTAGTTGTTAATACAAGTATTCCTAATAGTTTATCAATTGATTTCATTGGGACTCCTCATTGTTTATGGTTAAAATTAATGATTATCGTAAAGGTGCGCCTTGCATACAATCATCAAAGGCTTGTCGATATAGACTATCATGATCGGAGGCACGACGGGAACTTCCACCAATGATGCCTACAACAGATCCTATGGCTGCTCCTGTACCGGCACCGCGTCCCCCATCTATGATAGCTCCGATCGCTGCTCCCCCGGCAGCCCCTCTCGCACCTCCGCGAAAGAAACCTCCTTTGGCATAGCGATCGGCATAATCTCTGGCATAACCCTCGCAGTAAGATGGGGAACGGGAGGAGTATTGCGCTAGGGTGATGTTAGTTGAAATTAGCATAACATCAGCCACTAAAATTGTGCTAATTGTTAACAGATTTCTCCATGATTTCGACATTATCGAGATTAGGGTTAAATAGCTAAATTTGTTACCGTTTATTATAATTCATCTAGTGACTCAAGAGCAACTTTTTTTATGAGAGTTGATTAACGGCACCTTGAGGGATTTGTTTGGTCAAACTTTCGACAATATTTTTCCCTGCTTCTAAGGCAATATCAAGACGAACTTGATTAACGGCTGAACCTAAATGGGGGGTGAAAAAGGTGCGAGTGGTATCAGTTAAAAGGTGGGGATTGATAGTTTTCGGGCGGTTAGTTATCGCCCAATCTTCCATTTCAAAAACATCGGCAGCATACCCGGCTAACTGTCCTGATTTAATAGCAGCAGCTACGGCTTTTTCATCTACCACTGAACCGCGACAAGGATTAATCAAAAAACTGTTTGATTTCATCAGCGTTAAAGTGTTTTCATTAATTAAATGATAAGTGTCAGGAAGTAAGGGAACCATTAGGACAATATAATCGCTTTTTTGTAATAATTTTTCCAAAGTTACTTTTGAGATTTGCCATTCCTTTTCTTGTTGCAAAGTTAATGGAATGGAATCGGTATATAGCAAGGTCATTTCAAAGCCAACTAATCGTTTAACTAAGGCTTTTCCTAATTTTCCCATACCGATAATTCCTAGGGTTTTATTTGATAATCCTGTACTGTATAGTTGAGGTTTCCAACCGTGAAAATTACCAGCGCGGATTAAGCGATCACCTTCCAACATTCTCCGAGCTAAGATGAGGAGTAAACCGATAGTTAATTCTGCTGTAGGTGAAGCCAATAAATCAGGAACAATAGTAAACCAGATATTATGTTTTGTACAAGCTTCTACATCAAAATTATCATAGCCTCTTAAGGCCCCTGAGATAACTTTGAGTTGAGGACAAGCTTCTAAAAATTCTGCATCAATATGATCGGGCATAAATACCATTAATCCTTGGGCATTTTTGCTTCTATTAATCACCTCTTGACGGCTTAATGTTTCTCGGGTTTGATTAAGAATAAGCTCACAATAGGGGGTTAAGTAATCAATAACTTCAGGGTGAACCCAATGGGTAATAACAACTTTAGATTTTTGATTCATATTATTTAGGTTAAATTAGTTTTTTTCTTAAGTAGTTACCTAAACTATCTACTAATGTTACCATAATTAAGACAATGAATAAAAGGGCTGATACTTCTTGATATTTGAGTAAACGTAAAGCTCCAATAATTTCAAATCCAATGCCCCCGGCTCCCACTGCACCTAATACCATAGATGCCCGAAAATTGTACTCCCAACGATAAAATGTAACATCGGCTATCTGGGGTAAAACTTGAGGTAAAATGCTATGAAAGATAATTTGTAATTGGTTTGCACCGACTGCTTTGGCTGCTTCTATGGGAGCATTATCTGTATGTTCTATGGACTCAGCAAAAAATTTTCCTACCATACCCACTGAGTGAAATCCTAGTGCTAATACACCCGGAAGTGCGCCGAAACCAACAGCAGCAACAAAGATAATCCCCAGTAGTAATTCTGGAATAGCTCTCGCTATATTTAAAATCGTTCTTGATAGAAAATAAACCAAGGGATGGGGGCTGGTATTCTGTGCTGCCCCTAAAGCAATAGGAAAAGAAAACATAATAGCCATTCCTGTTCCTGCTATACTCATGGCCAAGGTATCAATTAATGGTTTTATCCAATCAGAAGCACGAGTAAAATCAGGAGGCAACATTTCTGCAACCATTTCAAATAGGTCAGGAATTCCCTCAGATAAACGTTTTCCATCTAATAAACCAACAACAGCAAAACTAATAATAATTATTATAATTAGTGTCAAGACTTTACTTAAAGATTGATACCATAGAGTTTTTTGCTGACGTAGTAATCTCTGATATTTGTCTTGATTAATTATCATTACGTTTTATTTTTTGAATAAATAACTATTGACAATAAGTGATAAGTTTCCAGGATATATGACAGAGTATTTTCTTATCTTACTATTCTAAAAAAATACTATCTTTTTATACAAGAACTCTTAGTTTATGATTATCACTTAATTCATAAAAAAGAAAAAAATTAGATTAATTTACTTTATTGAAATCAAGATCAAGAAGTTTACCTAAATCTCGAACAATATTATAGTCTTGATCCTCAACTGATTTAAACCCTTCAGCTTTAAAAGGTTTTAAAACTGTGTCATCTTTTAAGTCTAGAAACGCTTGCTTGATTTGCAGCTTTAATTGAGTATCTAAGTCAGAACGCATCGTCCAAGGATATTGAGGATAAGGTTTAGATTCTTCGATTAAAATAACTTTATTTTCATCAATTGTTCCCTTTTCTACCAAAGCTGTATAAATCGGTTTACTTAACCCTCCTGCTTCGGCTTTTCCATTGGCGACAGCGACAGCAACAGCATCATGAGAACCGACAAAAACTTCTTGATAATTTTCCTCTGGTTTCAGTCCTTTTTCTATTAACATAGACTTAGGAATTAAGTGACTAGAGGTGGAAGCTTGATCACCATATGCCATGGTTTTTCCTTCTATTTTTTCATAGGAATCTATTCCTGCTTCTGCATTACCAATAACGACAGCTTTGTAGGTAGTTTCCCCATTTTTTTCTAAAGCAGCAAAGGCCTCTATATCACTTTTAGTTTTAGCCAAAACGTAAGATAATGGTCCAAAATACGCTAAATCTAATCTGCCCTTACTGGCTGCTTCGATCATGGAAGAATAGTCGGTGCTGACAAATAATTCAACATCTTTATTGAGCTTTTCTTCTAAATAAATTTCTAAGCCTTTATTATTTTGAATAACGGTAGAGTTTGACTCATCCGGCAATAAAGCAACCACTAATTTTTCTGGGTTTGCTTTGGGAGCTGCTGTTGCATTTTCAAGATTACTGTTTGCTGTTTTACTATCAGGATTTCCGCAACCAATAAGGGTTAATAGGGAAAGAAAAACAACAGTGGTTAAGGGGGTTTTGGAGATAAAGCTGATCATACTTTTTTTGATCGAAATTGTTTTACTGTTGATTATAAGGACTTTCTTGAAAAAATCAAGCTCATGAGCATTTTTGAGGGGGTTATCTAGATAAGGGTTATACTGTTTTCATAGAGGGGGAATGTTGATAAAGTCCTGCTAATTGTTCGGTATGTATATTCGAGGGATGACTATCAAAGAGAATGGTCCCATTGGCTAAACCAATAATGCGATCGCCGTAATCTAAGGCTAAGTCGATTTGATGTAAACTAATCACGGCACCAAGGCCGTCCTCTTGACAAATCTTTTTGAGGTTAGCTAATATTTTATGGGAAGTACCAGGGTCTAAACTGGCGACAGGTTCATCTGCTAAGAGAAATCTCGGTTGTTGAGCTAAGGCACGGGCAATTCCTACCCGTTGTTGCTGTCCTCCACTTAGTTGTTTAACGGGGGTTAATGCTTTATTTAATAGCCCTACTCTCTCCAAACAATCTAAGGCAATAATTTGATCAATTTTGGGTAAAGGGAAAAAACTTCTCAAGGTGGAATGATAGGCTAAACGACCAATTAAAACATTTTTCAAAGCAGTTTGTCGCGGAATTAACTGATGTTGTTGAAAAATCATTCCTGTTTTTTGACGATGTTTTTTTAATGTTGTAGGATTATCTAAAGTACCGATTCCTTCAACTCTAACTTGACCCTTAGTAGGAATAGTGAGAAAATTAAGACAACGCAAAAGAGTGGATTTTCCTGCACCAGAAGAGCCTAGAAGTACGGTAAATTCTCCTGGAAAGAATTGAAGCGAAATATTCTCTAAAGCTATAGTTCCATCTTGATATGTAACACCGATATTGTCCAGAAAAATCATCATCTTTTTGAGTTACTATAAACCACTGTGTTCATCCATGTCAGAGTCTACCGTAAAAATGCTCTGTTTTCTTGCTTATCAGTAGTTTTTCTACTATAAATATACGGAATAAAATGGGTATGTTTTCGAGTTTACATCTCTAAATATCAAGACTAAGATTGAAACTAAGCTGTTGTTGTAACCTATTCCGTGTAATTTGGATTGTATCGGAATTTATTAGTGAGTTGGCACTTAAATGATTTCTATAGTCCATAAACATTATCTATAAAATTAAGAGGCAAAAATGTATAGAAGCGAAACTCCATCCATGTTTAATACGTTAGAAGGTTATGAAAACTTTGTTAGTCAATTATTAGAAAAAGACCAAGGAATACAAGTTGACCCCATGCTGGAATGGGAAGACGCAATGAACGATGAGCATCTTTCAGGGGAAAACTTGACAAGCATTGAGTCTCAATTCGTTTGAAAAGTTTGAGCTTTTTCTAGAAGACAAAAAACTAGATAATTCTCGACGTTTGGTTGGGGTACTTCACATTCCCATCGTTCAAGCATTGACTTATCTCAGGATAATCAACAAGTCCTATTGTCCTGAGGGTTTTTTCGTGTCAGAATAAAGTGGCAATGGATGTTTAATGCTCAACTAACCTGCTGATGAAAAGTTTATGGAATGATCAAGACGCAGCTAAATATAAAACAGATTTAGCCCTAAGAGTTTATACGTCTAGATTATTAGGACAAAACCCGTCTTTAGTGTTGCATGGTGGTGGCAATACCTCGGTAAAAATACGTCAAAATAATATTGTTGGGGAAACCGAAGACATACTCTACGTCAAAGGCAGTGGTTGGGACTTAGCGACCATCGAAGAAGGCGGGTTTTCCGGGGTAAGAATGCCCCATTTGCTAAAATTAGCCCAACTAAGTAGCCTATCAGACTCACAGATGGTGAATGAGTTGAAAACGCAGATGATTCGCTCTAATGCTCCTTCCCCGTCCGTTGAAACCATCCTCCATGCTATTTTACCCTACAAATACGTGGATCATACCCACGCTGACGCAGTGGTTACCATTACCAACACAGCAGCAGGAAGACAGCGCATCGAAGAGATATACGGCGATCGCGTGGTTATCATTCCCTACATTATGCCAGGTTTCGATCTCGCCCGTCTCTGCGCCCAAGAATTCCAGAAACAAAAAGGGGATAATACGATGGGGATGGTGTTGATGAACCATGGTATTTTTTCCTTTGGGAAAACGGCCAAAGAATCTTATCAACGGATGATTGAGTTAGTCACCCAAGCAGAAGATTATTTACAGCGTCATCAAGCTTGGAACATTCCTCAAAAGGCAGTCAATGTCCCCGAAACAACCTTAAGTCATACCTTAGCCCAACTGCGTCAGCAAGTGTCTGTTGCTGCTGGGTTTCCCGTCATTCTCTCCCTACAACAAACCGAGAAAACCCTGAGTTTTGCCCAACGAGAGGACATGGCTACCATTTCTCAACAGGGACCGGCTACCCCTGATCACGTGATTCGCACGAAACGAACCCCCTTAGTAGGTAAAGACGTACAGGGGTATGTAGAAGCCTATAAAAGCTACTTTAACACCCATTTAGCCCAGGCTAAAGATAGGAAAACCATGGTTGATCCGGCACCGAGAGTAATTTTAGATCCAGAGTTAGGCATGGTTGCGATCGGCAAAAATGCCCAAGCTGCCGGCATTGTCGCTGATATTTATGACCATACCATCGACATTATCCAAAGGGGGACCTTATTGGGCGGTTATCAAGCCTTACCGCCTCAAGATATCTTCGATGTAGAATACTGGGAACTGGAACAGGCAAAACTGGCTAAAGGTGGACAAACCCCTCCGTTTATGGGAGAAGTGGCCATGGTCACCGGGGCTGCTTCTGGTATTGGCAAAGCTTGTGTAGCATCTCTGCTGAAACGAGGGGCCGCGGTGATAGGGTTAGACATCAATGAAGCTATTACCAACTTACACAAAGGAGCGAACTATTGTGGACTGGCGTGTGATCTCACCGATGAAACAGCCATTCAGCAAGCCTTAGAGACGGCTGTAAGACGCTTTGGTGGCATTGATATGGTGATCCTCAACGCGGGTATTTTCCCCGCTAGTAGCCCCATTTCTGCCCTATCCACAGAACAATGGCGACGCATTATGAGTATTAATCTGGATGCTAATCTGGTGTTAATGCGAGAGGTTCACCCCTTCTTAACAATGGCTGCTAAGGGGGGTAGAATGGTGGTGATCGGCTCAAAAAATGTGCCGGCACCAGGGCCGGGGGCGGCGGCCTATTCTGCGTCCAAGGCTGCTTTAAATCAGTTGACCCGTGTGGCTGCTTTAGAATGGGGTAAGGATCAGATTCGCATTAATTCGATTCATCCGAATGGGGTGTTTGATACTGCCATTTGGACCGATGAGGTATTAGAAACCAGGGCAAAAAACTACGGTTTAACGGTAGAAGAATATAAGACCAATAATGTTTTAAAAGTGGAAGTGACCAGTCACGATGTGGCCGAGTTAGCGGCGAGTATGTGCGACAGTTTATTCGAGAAAACAACAGCAGCACAAGTTCCTTTAGATGGAGGAAATGAACGGGTGATTTAGGTAAAAAATAAGACTTTGTTAAGCGATCGCCCATCAATAATTTGCGTTTTGCAAACTTATCCCCCCGATCTGTCAACTATCCACTACAATAGAGAAAACAGATGAGTAAATGTACTATCGCAATAAATACTTATGACCAGTGCTAAGTTTCAAACCCCTGTGTCTCTCTCTGGCCGAGAAATGCAAATTCTCGATCTCGTTTCCACTGGTTTAACCAATCTCGAAATTGCCCAGAAACTAGAGATTAGTAAGCGTACTGTTGATAATCACATCAGCAATATTTTAACCAAAACCAAAACGGACAACCGCGTCGAATTAGTTCGCTGGGCCCTACAATGGGGTAAGGTTTGCCTCGATGATGTTAATTGTTGTGTTCTTCCCTCTGATGGCGAGGTTGCATCATAATTGTTTGAAGGGTTACGTTCAGCTTTTCAGTAGCAGTCTTGTTCTTAGTTTAGTCGGTTGCACTAACTCAGGATTTATTACCCCTCCCATTCAACCTTTAGGAAACAGTTTAAATACTCGGTCTTCTGAACAACATCCTCGTTTTTCTTACGAGGGTAGATATTTAGTTTTTGCTTCTGATCGTCAGGGGAAGCGTAGCGTGTGGCTATACGATCAAGTCAATGGCCGCTTAATGCCTTTGCCTGGACTCAATCAACCGGGAAGCAGACAGGATCAACCCGATATTACTGCTGACGGACGTTACATCGTTTATGTTTCCGAACAAGAGGGAAAACAAGATATTTTTGTGTACGATCGTCAAACGTCACGGGCTGATAACATTACTAAAAATATACTCGGAGAAGTGCGTCATCCCACCATTAGCGGTAATGGCCGCTTGATTGCGTTTGAGTCCAACCGTTCAGGACAATGGGATATCATTATCTATGATCGCGGTTTAAATACCCCTTTGTCCCTTCCCTCTCCCTCAAATATAGGCAGTCAAGAATGAGAATATTAAGACTCTATTTCTTCTACCGATGAAAGTTTAGAAAAAGGGTTATGAAATAGACTGCCGGTTTGAGGAGGTAAAGTGGGATCTCCGATAATTTCTGTTATTCCTTTAATGACTCCGGTTAAGGGAATGGCTAAAATGACGCCCAATAAACCGCCAATTTTTGCCCCCAGTAATAAAGCGATAAAAATAATAACAGGGGGAAGTCCGGTTAAATTTCCCATAATTCTTGGGGCGATTAAATTATCTTTAATTTGTTGAATAATAACGGCAACCACTAACACTTGTATAGCCAACCACCAGTTAATAAACGTTAGAATAATAGTAACAGTTCCAATCCCTAAAGTTGCCCCAATAAACGGTAAAATCTCCATCACCCCAATAAACACAGCAAACAGTAGAAAAAAGGGAATTCCCAACAGTCGAAAGGCAATACTTAAGCTAACGGCCATAAATAAACCTAAGATTAATTGACCGGTTAAAAAGCGTTGTAAATTCTTTTCTAAGGTAGTCGTTAAAACCCCACGAACTTGAGGCGAGAAAAAGCTGATTATTCCTTTCCAAATTTTTTCCCCATCTAATAACATATAAAAAGAAATAACAATTACAACAATTAAATCGATAAACCAATTAAAGGTTCCTACCACTAAACCAAACCCAGTGGAGGCAATATCTTGGGTTTTTTCCTGTATCTTAGTTAAGATTTGCGAAGTCAAAAATTCTAAATCAATGGGTAAACTTTTAGCATTAATCACCCCTTGTAAGGCAATTAATTGTTGTTGTCCTTCTTCTAATAAACTAGGTAACTTTGTAATTAATTGTTTACCTTGATTGACCACAGGAGGAAGTAAGGTAATTCCCAAGAAAATGACAATTAAAATAGTACCTAAATAAACTAATGTAGCAGCTAAAGAACGAGGTAAAATCCTTTTTAAAGCTCGCACGGGATAGTTCAATAAAAAAGCAATCAAAGAAGCAGTTAAAATCAAACTAATTAAGCCACCAATATAACTAATTGTTTTAACTGTCAACCAACCTGTAACTAATATTAACAACCAAGTAACGAGAATTTTTTGAGGACGAGAAAACCAAGAATTCATGAGTTAATCTAAATCATGGACAACAAAAAGATTACGAGGATAAATCACTCACTAAAGGAGTCGGATAAGCATTGAAATTAGCTTTTCTGAGAGCTTGAACCACTGATTTATCATTTTGTACCCAGTAGTCTTCTCCTAAGCGAATTAATTGCCGATTTTCTCCGCTACCAATAATAGCAATAACTGGCACTTTTGCTTGATTTCTATCTCCAGAATATTGCTGTAAAATCCCTTTCAAACTATGATAAGAAACCTGATTAACCGCTTGTTCCACACTTAAGTTAACCATGACCATTCTCACGGTTTCAACAGGTTCAGCATCGTTGACAATCAGTTGAATTTTATCATCTCGATGATCAATTTTACCCCAAACAATTAAGCGAGCATCTTCGATTAAAATTTCTCGAATTCTTTTATAAGTTTCAGGAAAACAGACTCCTTCGACTTGTGCAGACCCATCTTCTAACACTAAAAAAGCCATAGGATCTCCCTTTTTTGTGGTATATTGTTTCAGTTCATTCACCATAATAACAGCACTTACTTTTGTTTTTGCTTTCAGTTCTGCTACTTCATTTAAGTTAATGGGAGATAAAATTTTAGCTGCTTTTTTAATAGCGGTCAAAGGGTGTTGAGAAACATAGAATCCCAGGTGTTCTTTTTCTAATTTGAGTTTATCTTGCAAAGAATAATCTTCTACAGGGGAAGCACTGGGAGCCTGTTTAAATACTGTATTTGATTCTGTTGTTTCTGTTGTATTACCACTCATTAAATCGAAAATATTGAGTTGCCCGCTTTCTTTTTCTTTGGTTCGTTTTTGCGCCCAAGGAACCACTAACTCAAGATCATTGATCAATTGTTTACGGTTAGGAGAAATCGGATCAAAAGCACCGGCATATATCAAAGTTTCTAAAGCTCTTTTATTCACGGAACGCAGGTCAACCCGACAACAAAAATCCGCCAAAGACTCAAATGCCCCTTCCGCTTCTTCTCGCGCTTTTAAAATGTTATCAATGGCACCTTCTCCTAAGTTTCTCACCGCCGATAAACCGAAAAGAATTTGTTGACCGATAGGGGTAAAATCTTTTTGTGAGCGATTAATATCCGGGGGCAAAACATCAATACCCATTTTTTGACAATTTTCCCGATATTTTTCGACCTTATCTTGATTATCACTACTGGCCGTCAATAAAGCGGTCATATATTCAACCGGATAATTTGCCTTTAAATAAGCCGTTTGATAGGTAACATAAGCATAGGCCGTTGAATGGGACTTATTGAAACAGTTAGAAGCAACCAACCCATTGTTCAGCAAAAAATTATGATCTTTTTCCACGCCAATATCATAAACCTTTTGTCTTCCTAACGAGCGACGACCAATAATTTTAACCATAATGTTTCTCGTAATGATACCCTAAGAAAAGTTAGCCAATTCAGCAAAAAAATGGACTTAGCCATTGTTATTATTAACTATCGAACCCCTCAACTGGTGATCGACTGTTTACAGTCCTTGCAACCCCAGATAGATAGTTCACGTCATCGGGTGATGTTAGTGGATAATGATTCTGGGGATGATTCTGTTCCTATTTTAGAACAAGCGATTAAAGATTATCACTGGGAATCGTGGGTAACCTTAATTCCTTCCCCCGTCAACGGTGGGTTTTCTGCGGGGAACAATATCGGTATCAAAGCAGCTACAGCAAACGCCTATTTGTTGCTCAATAGTGATACCATTGTCAGAGAGGGAGCGATCGCTTGTTTAGAAATGGCTCTAGAAAAGCATCCGGAAGCCGGGTTAATTAGTCCTCATCTGGAATGGCCCGACGAAACCCCACAGATTAGCTGTTTTCGCTATCATTCCCCCATCAGTCAGTTTATCGATGCTGCAGCGACTGGTCCCATTACCAAACTGCTGAATGCTTATAATGTCCCCATACCCGTCAAGGACACCCCGTTTGAACCCCAGTGGACCAGTTTTGCTTGTGTTTTGATTCGACAAGCGGTTATCGAGGAAATAGGGTTGATGGATGAAGGGTATTTTATGTATTTTGATGATGTAGACTACTGTCGTCGTGCCAGAAAAGCGGGATGGACGGTTCTTCACTGGCCCGAGGCAAGGGTGGTTCATCTCAGGGGGGGAAGTGGTTCGGTCAAGTCAGACATGGCGGCCCGTAAACGTCCTCGGTCCTATCTCTATGCGTCTCGTTCTCGCTATTTTGCTAAATTTTATGGCTTGGTTGGCCTTTGGATAACGAATGTTTGTTGGTTGTTGGGAAGAAGTATTGCTTGGATCAGGGAAGTGATTAACCATAAACAACCCCATACCTGTGAATATCAAGAACAAGATATTTGGATGAACTGGAAACAACCGTTAAAACTACCGATTTTACCTGGGAGTGGTCATGAAAAAACTGCCTAATTTTATTATTATTGGTGCCATGAAATGCGCCACCAGTTCCCTCCATGAACAATTAAACCAACAACCGGGAATTTTCATGAGTGAACTAAAAGAACCCAATTTTTTTAGTAACGATGAGGAATATAATAAGGGGTTAGATTGGTATTTGTCCCATTTTGAAGCAGCGAATCATGATGATTTAATCGGGGAATCTAGCACTCATTACACTAAGTTACCGACTTATCCCCAGACCATTGAACGATTAGAAAAACATCTCCCCGATGCTAAATTTATTTATGTGATGCGTCATCCCATTAATCGTTTAGTTTCTCAATATATCCATGAATGGAGTCAACGGGTTATTTCTCTAGACATTAATGATAGTCTTGACCCTCATCCTGAATTAATCGAATATAGTTTATATACGAAGCAATTACAACCCTATTTTGATACCTTTGGAAAGGACAGAGTTTTACCTATCTTTTTCGAGAAAATGTTAAGCAGTCCCCAAACAGAATTAGAAAAAATTTGTCGCTTTATTGGATATACAAATCAACCCCAATGGAGTGAGGAATTAAATGCGAGTAATGTTTCCAGTCAACGCATGATTAAAAGTGGTTGGCGAGATGCTATAGTAGAAGCACCTGGGTTAAAACAATTACGACGTTTACTGATTCCTAAAAGTTTTCGCACTTGGGTCAGAAGTCTCTGGACAATTAAGGAAAAACCGGAGTTAACCCCCGAAAATATTGAAAAACTCAAGATAATTTTTGACCAAGATTTAGAAGTGTTAGGCAGTTGGTTAGGGGTTGAATTAACCTGTGATAATTTTCAAGAAACGGTGAAAAATTCATCCTTAGATTGGGTTAATATAACTCGTATTTAAGCAAAGTGCAAGGTAAAGAACCATTATAAATAGGAATACGTCCCGATGTTCTTAAACCAATCTTTTTGGTGAGTTCTTTATTGCCACTTAAAACGTAAGCTGTCCACCCTTTAAAACGCTGTTTAAAGATATCCCCCAGTAACTTATATAATGACCCTAATTCTTGGGAATTACCTAACCGTTTACCATAGGGAGGGTTACAAATAATAATACCATGATCCGTCGGTGCTTCCAGATTTTCTAAAGTGACTTGACTAAGTTTTAAATGATGGTCAACATCGCATCTTTTAGCGTTGATAGTTGTCTGTCTTACCATTTCCAATACTTGGTCACTGCCAAAAATAGGCGCAGCAAGTTCGTGTTTTTGTTGTTCCATGGCCTCATCTATGATTCTATCACATAAAGCAGCATCAAAGTCTGGCCACTGTTCAAAATTAAACCGATTTCTCGACAAACCTGGGGCAATATTTAAGCTTTTCAAAGCAGCTTCAATGGGTAAGATTCCTGAACCACACATGGGGTCTAAAAAAGGGATATCAGGAGTCCAGTTTGCTATATCTAAAAGTGCAGCAGCTAAGCTTTCTTTTAGGGGTGCAACTCCCATTGCTGGCCGATATCCCCTACGGTGTAAACTGTCTCCTGAACTATCTAAACTAATAATACAGTGATCATCATCAATATGAGCATTGATTAAAATATCGGGGTTTTTAACATCAATATTTGAGCGTCGATTATAGCGTTCTCTTTGTTGGTCAACAATAGCATTTTTTATCTGTAACGCGGTAAAATGGGTATGGTTTAACTGTGGATTTTTCCCTGTACAATTAACCGCAAAGGTTTGCTCAATTTGTAAATAGTCAGACCAATCTATTTTTTTGACATTTTTGTATAATTCTTCTGCATTTTTACTCTTAATAGTGTTAATAGGAACCAACACACGGAAAATAATTCTTGACCAGATATTTACTTTATATAGTAAAGCTTGATCACCTTCAAAATAAACCCCAGTAAAGTCAGGGTTAACATTTTTTGCTCCTAAGTCTTCTAACTCTTTAGCAGCAATTTCTTCTAACCCTCTAGCAACTGTAGCAAAATATTGATTGGTCATTATTTTTCTTTTTATGTGAGATTATATCAATTATTATCGATTGTGTTAGGATATAAGTTAACCGTAGGATGGGTTAGACGGCTATAATCTAGCTTATAACAAGAACATAACTATCCTTCGTAACCCACCATTTTAGTGATCAGATTTCACAATAATTTTCTTCATACTTATTCAATCGACAGTTTCTAAGATTATCCTACTAATTTTTAGACACTTTCTTCTATTCTAGCATATTATTTTGATTAAAAAATAAACTATTTATAATGATTTTGAGTGTCAGAGTTTTTTTGTCTAGCGCGGATTTGTTCAATTAGCATATAAAGTTCATCTAAAAATTCACTACCTAAGTTAACTAATCTTTGTTTATCTTTACGAGTATATTGTTTTAACCAATCAGTAAAAAATTCTGAACCTGAATAATTTTCTATCATGCTTTCTACTGGATTATGTTTTGAACGTTTCAAATCTTTAAATAGACTAATTATAATTTTTATAATATTACTAGGCTTACGCAAACTATTTTTAAATAATTTTTGTCTTATTCTTTTATTTACTTTTTGCTTTCTAGAAAGTAGTTGCTTTCGTAAAAATAATGAATTTTCGATCATTGTGGCCAGTTCATATAAAATACTTTCTGTATCTTTATTTACTATAATAAGCTCGCGTTCACGACTTATAATGATTAGTTTCTTAGTAAATTGGTTAGTATGATATGAATTAACTAATCTCAGCCATTCTTGAATATCTATAGTATTTGGATATTTGTTTCGTTTTACCCATTTTCTCCACTTATTTAAGTCTGGTAACCATTTGTTTAGATATCGGAAGAAATATACTAACAAGTATAAGGTATAGAAAGTAATAACAATAACAGAAATACCCTCTACAATGTTCTCTACATTCTCCAAAGCCCATAATGCCAAATAGATGAATGATATATAAAACAAAACGATGATATAAATCCAAAAATTACTTAAGATAGATATACAAAATTTCAAAAATTTTCTCAAGTTAAAAATCAAATAAAATAATGGAAATAAAAGTAATAAAAACCACCACCACCATTCAGTAAATTGTCCCGTGTTAACAGCTAAAATTGCAAAAATAGACCATAGAAGAGGAAAGACAAATAGACGTGTGTAAGGAGATATAATAAAACTCATTAGCCTTAATTGTTTCCCTAATGAGCTATCATAAGTATTACCCAATGTCATCCATGATTTGTTGTTATAAACATCACGGAATGATAGTTCTAAAGAAAATAGCCGCAGACTCCAATAAGAAACAACTACAAATATGAAAAACATAATAGTTAATGATATTCCTAATTCTAGTAAAATATCGCTAAAATAAAGTAAGAAAATAAGACAAAAAATATGTAAAATAGAATCAATAGGTCTAATCCATCTTAAAAGTCTTAAACTATTAAGATACTGTTTGGAATTATCTAGTCGAGATAAATGGGCTTCAGTAGTAAAATATTCCTTATATAAACGCCCAGTAGAAAATAAATATAATAATGTTTTCCGAATACCAGCAGCAATATCATCAGGAATTTTTCCCAGTCTAGCAGTCTGTCGATAAGCCACTTCTTTTAACCATTGACTATCACTGGCAAAAGCATTACGAAGCAGCCACATTAAAACAGGTTGAGAAGTAATTCCTGCAACTTCTAACGCCCATTTTCGATCGCGAAGTATCCCTCTTACGCTTGCGGATAATAACAAACATTCTGCTTGATATTGAATATTATCCCCTAAATCTTCTAACCGATTTCTAAAACCATCTTGTAAAAGTCCCAATAAATGAATAACACCATCCGGCCAAGAAAATGCTTGAAGAGATCGAGTTTTTTCCTCTAGTGACTCATCATTAACATATCCTTTCGGATCATCAATTAATTCTGAGAGATTTCCTAGCATCTCGGTCAAAATATTATCTGCTTCTGTCAAAATAGCGGTAAACTTTTCTGAGGGTTGAGTCTGAAAAATAACAACCGTTGTTTCTCTCCAACGACCGTCTTTTAATAACTGTGGGGGACTAACGCGATCAGTCTCTTTAAGAACAACACAAGTGGCAAAATATTCCTGAAAACGACGATGAGAAAAGGTAAATTTCTGATCTTCCTTAATAGTCTTGTCTTCAGAACGGGCTAATTTTAGATAGACTAAAGCATCCAGAAATTTATCAAAATGGCCAGGAACCCTAAACTTAGCATTCTCCATTCCCTGACGAATGGCGTTCCGAGTGGGACTTAGACCCAAATGTTTATCTAGGGTCATACAAAAAGCAACCTGTTCAGCGATCGCCCTTAGTTCAGTGGGTTCCAGGTCAAAACGCTTTTTAAGACGTTCTTGATCACGATTTAATCGTTGTTTTGACATACTCCCCCACTAATTGCTTCGCAAAGCTACGCAATATAGTGGGGGATTCTTTCCACATCACTGTTAGAAATTCCTTGCTCAACGAGACGGCTTAGATTATTAAT
>JAAUYB010136129.1_pt1 | contig 25983 bp, 28 predicted proteins | sample 7278071 | NCBI WGS metagenome assembly JAAUYB01 (sample SAMN14350121, study PRJNA611818) | marine sediment metagenome | isolation source: surface marine sediment (1.8m) | place: French Polynesia: Moorea | collected 2018-08 | reverse complement strand
GTAGCTAATTTAAGTAATGCTGATCTTCAAGGCGCAATCTTTGGCGATGAGCAATGTACCAAGGAAAATAAAAAAACCAATCAAAATCTTAACTGTGCAAGGTTAGATCATGCAGACTTAACAGGTGCTAAAAATATTAAACCAAATGAAATCAAAAAAGCATATAATTGGTGGACAGCTAAATATGATCAAGAGACAAAGAACAAATTAGGATTATAAATAGAAGAAAAATATTGAGTCATGATTACACTAATTTATTCTGTTGTAAATTTTCTCTTAATTGGTTAATAGCTGTTTCTCGATCGATTCCTTGACCTTGATCTAATTGTTGTGCTGCAAGGTCAATTTCTTGTCCAATTTCTTCAATCCACTGTTCATATTCATTCCGTTTTTTTAATAGGGTTAAAGCTTCTTCAAGTACATTATCAACACTGGTATATCTACCAGAGATAATTTGTTTTTGAATGAGGTTTTCTAGTTTAGGATTAAGGATAATATTCATTTTTTGTTACTCCCTTGACTATAGCAAGCACTTATTATCTAAATATTTTATCCTTTTTTACTGAAAATTAGTATAATGTATATAAATCTGTACATCAGCATCAACTAAAAATTATGTTTAGTTATGAAATAACATCACCCACTGAAGCACGAGATAGCTTATTTCAGTTATTATCAAAGTACATTAGTAGGGTGTATTAGCGTAGCGTAATGCACCAGAAACACGAATTATGGTGCGTTACGGCATACAAAAGTTTAGTAATTACAAAAAAAAATATAAGTTGCCTAACACACCCTACTTAGATATTTGATAAGAAGAACATCGATTTTTTATCAATAGTAGAAACAAGGTTTAGGATAAAAATTATGGCACAAAGTATCATAAAATCTACCATAAACATTCCCCCATTAGAAAATGGCGATCGCTTAACTCGTCTTGAGTTTGAAACCCGTTATCAACAAATGACTCATGTTAAAAAAGCAGAATTAATAGAAGGTATTGTTTATATGGGATCTCCTTTAAGAATTAATAAACACGGTAATCCTCATGGTCGTATTATGACTTGGTTAGGAACTTATGAAGCTTACACAAATGGTGTTCAAATAGGGGATAATTGTACAGTGAGATTAGATCCAGAAAATGAACCGCAACCCGATGCTTTATTAAGAATAGAGAAGGGTGGACAATCAATAATTACTGAAGATGGATATGTAGAAGCTGCGCCAGAATTAATAATAGAAATTGCAGCAAGTACCGTCTCTATTGATTTACACGATAAATTAAAAGCCTATCGTCGGAATCAAGTTCAAGAATATTTAGTGTGGCGAGTAGATGATAATGAAATTGATTGGTTCAGATTAAAAGAAGAAAAATATATTAAATTACAAGCTGATGAGAAAGGGATTATAAAAAGCGAGATTTATCCCGGTTTATGGTTAGATGTCAATTCTCTTTTGAAGGGAGATTTAGCAACCGTATTAAATGTATTACAACAAGGAATTAATACATCTGAACATAAAAAGTTTGCTGAGGAGTTATCTATTAATGATTCGATTTAAGGCTAAAGTTCATGGTCATATCCTCAAGCTATATAACCTAATATAACAGGTTATAACAGGTTAGGTTACTCCCCTTGACAATCAATACAACCGTTCACCACCGAACTATAAAATATAGTCCCAAAACTGAAAATAACTAACTATTTGCCTCTCCAGTTAACGACATTTAATTCGGGAACTCGTTCAAATTCTTTGACATTGGAAGTCACAACAGTAAGATAATTCACTTGTGCTGTGGCTGCGATTAGCAAATCATAAGCACCAATAGGAGTCCCTTGCGCCTTTAATATAGTGCGAATTTTTGCTGCTTCATGGGCTTCCCTCTCAGTCAAGGGCAAAATAGTGATAACATCTAGGAAATCCTCAATCACAGGACGAATTTTAGCCGTTTTTTCTGGATTAAGGAGCATTCCGTAGTTTATTTCCATCAAGGTAATGGCAGAAATAAAGACATCACTGGGAGTCATTAACTTGATATATCGCAGTGTGTTAATTTCTCCTCTAGCGAAGTCACTAACGGTACAGGTATCTAAAAGATAAGTCATCAGATTAAGTCTTCGTCTGTGGGAGGCTGTAATTCAGAGCGATAGGATTCAAAAGGAACAATATTCTTATCTCCCTCAAAATTATCAATTAATTTCGACCAAGTTGATAACTGATTTTGAGATAACCAAGATTCGAGTGCCTCACGAACGATCGCATTTCGTTTTTTTCCCGTCACTTGGCAAACTTGCTTTAACTTCTCCCCTAATTCGTCTTCAATGTAGACATTAAAGTTCATCGTTCTCTCTCCAAAATTCATAACCTATTATAACAGGTTAGATTATTTTTCTTCTTCATTAATACAAACGTTCAGCAACGAACGATAAAATACAGTCTCAAAAGTCGCTAAAAACCCTCGATGCTCAAGTGTAAATCCTAATCTATATAACAGGTTATAACAGGTCATTTTGTCTGTTTTCTCAAATAATACAAATGTTCACCAACGAACCATAAGATACAGGTCAGAAAAGGTCTTAAATGGCTGCGGGTGCAACAATATATATTGAGTGACGAATCTATCACAGGAAAAAATGAATAATCGAGTAAATTGTTATGGTTTAAAAATATAGATAACAGATTAATTATATTAATTTCTTATACTTCAGATTAACTCTAACTATAGAGTAATTATCCCAGAGACCAACCATTAAGGGTTAATTTCACATAAATTATAGCCTATGCTCTAGGTCAGTAATTTGATAGACTAATACAGTATCATTGCGGAACTTGCATTCCATTTATTCTCCAGGAATGAAGGAGGGGGAGTCCCCAGTCGCTTAATACTGTTCAAAAAATCCCCAAAAAATCAACAAGAAAAAATATCTATAAAGGAATAAAGTTATGTTTAATTTCTCAGGAACAAGACCCAATAATTTAGGCGTTAAAAATGGCAAATTAACAGCTTGTCCAGGAACTCCTAACTGTGTCAATAGTCAAAGTACAGATTCTCAATCAAAAATTGATCCCCTGCCTATGATTTCCATAGCTGAGTTAAAAAAAGTGGTTGAAAGTATGGAAAGAACCACCATTATTGAAGAAACCAGCGACTATTTATATGCTGAATTTAAAACTCCTTTAATGGGATATGTTGATGACGTAGAATTTTACCTTGATAATAGTCAAAATGTTATCCATGTTCGCTCAGCTTCTCGTCTTGGAAAATCTGACTTAGGATTAAACCGTCAACGAGTTGAAGAAATCAGAAGCAAAATTGAAGGAAAAAACTAAAACAATAGTATAGGAAAACTTAGGAGAAAGACAAAACTAAATTCAAGAATCTAATGGCTGAACCCTTCACAATAGGCGGACAAAATGGTTGGTATCATGATCACGGACATTGGGCAGGTTATTTCCACACTTACGATGATTTCAAAGTAGTTGATAAGGATAATAAGTCTAGAAATATCCATGTTTTCTTGCCAAGAGATTATGAATACAGCCATGAATCGTATCCCGTCATTTATATGAACGATGGGGATACCGCCTTTTTTTCTGGGGGTAGCTATTATAAAAGCTGGAATATGGGGCAGATATTAACTCGATTATATGTTACCAATCAAATTCGTCGAGTGATCGTGGTCGCTATTTGTCCTCTTGACCGTAACTATGAGTATACCCACGCCCCAATTAAAGAAGGAAATTGGGGAGGATTAGAAGCATATTCTGATTACATTGCTTCGGGGGTAAAAGGATTTATTGATGATAATTATCGAACCCTCTCTACTCCAGAAAACTCAATGGTTTTAGGGTCATCTCATGGAGGGTTAGCAGCCTTTTATACTGCCATTAAACACCCCGATAAGTTTAGATGTGTTGCGGCTCTTTCCCCTTCCTTTTGGGTAGGATTAGATTCCATGATTGATCCTTGTTTTTTAGATTCATCAGGGGATTTATTGGGATCATTGGAATATTCAGCCTTAATTTTTGCTGGGTTACAAACCTTAGAAGATCCACAATTACAACCTAAAATTTATTTAGATTGGGGATTAATTAGAGAAGGCGGTTATCATAATTCTTTTATCGAGGCCAGAGCAACTGTAAGGGGGAGAGAAATGCGAGATTTATTAATTAATAAATTTGGTTATCGCTACAACGAAAATTTATTTGTGGTTGAAGATCCCATTGGTCAACACAGCGAAGAATCTTGGTCAGGACGCATGGAAACAGTATTACAGAACTTTTTTGGTTGGCCAGCATTGATGAAACAGCTATTGGCTCAACAAAAGAGTCCCTAGGTTAACAAGTCTAACTTGCTAATGGGTCTAAGTCGTGTTACGATAATAAAGCTTGAAAAAAAGACAAAAGTTTGCGGGTGTAGTTTAGTGGTAAAACCTTAGCCTTCCAAGCTAATGATGGGGGTTCGATTCCCCCCACCCGCTTTGTTAAAGTTAAAAGATATGATAAGTATGTTCAGATGTCATCGGAGCAACGGCCATCGCTTATGCTTTTAGGGTTTCAATTCCAGTCTCCAGGCCCCATCTTATTTGAAGCCGGGCCATTCGTTATCCGTTGGTACGGTTTATTAATTGCTTGTGCAGTCTTAATTGGGGTTAACTTATCCCAATGGTTAGCCAAACGCCGTCAGATTAATCCCGAAATCATCGGTGATTTAGCAATCTGGTTAATCATCGGGGCAATTCCTTGTGCCAGGCTATACTATGTCATCTTCCAATGGCAAGAATACGCTCAACGTCCTCAAGATATCATTGCCATCTGGAAAGGAGGTATCGCCATTCATGGGGCAATGTTAGGAGGAACCTTAGCAGCCGTAATTTTTGCCCGTTTAAACAAAATATCAGTCTGGCAATTAGCCGATGTGGTCGTGCCTTCCTTAATCTTAGGTCAAGGGATTGGTCGATGGGGAAACTTCTTTAATTCTGAAGCCTTTGGGGCCCCGACTAATCTACCCTGGAAGTTGTACATCCCTGTCAATAACCGCCCCCTAAACTATCTGACCTTTGAATACTTCCATCCAACCTTTTTGTATGAGTCCCTGTGGAATATCATGGTATTTGGACTGCTGTTATCCTTATTTTTTTGGGGACTGAAGCATCCTAACCGTTTCTATGCCGGAACCCTCTCCTTAGTCTATTTGATTGCCTATAGTTGTGGGAGAATTTGGATAGAAGGATTAAGAACCGATAGTTTAATGTTAGGGCCTTTGAGGGTGGCACAGGTGATCAGTTTAGTTATGATTAGTGTAGGGATTTTGGGGCTAGTGTGGTTATATCGTTTGCAAAAACCTTTACCAGACGTGGTTTCCCCTAAATAGTCTCTTAAGACTCAGTTGTATTCGATTATAACTTCGGGCCTTAGGACGCAACACAACTATCCAAGCAATCTCGTTTGATTTGTTTATATTGACCTCACACAAGATGAAAAGGCTGCAACTATTAAGACAAAACTTTGAGAAATTACGGCAACAGTATCAAAAAAGCCGTCGTTCTTCTCCGCCAAAAAATCAAGATTTAGCCACAAAAGTCCCCTTCAATCCTCTTCATCAGTCCGAATGGTTAAGAAAATTACATCAATCAAAGCCCATCCGCCAACTCCATCCACCCTTAATGTTGGGAATAACAGTCATTTCCCTAACCAGTGTTATCGGTTATCGCTTCTATAATCAACCTCAGCTATCTGTCGGAACCGTATCCCCTGTGAAAGTGGTAGCCCCCAAAGATGGCACCTTTAAAGACGAAAAAACCACCGAAGAAAAGCGTAAAGAAGTTCGTACTGGGATCATTCCCATCCTCCAAAGAGACTTACAACTAACCAGTCAACTCAAAGGAGAATTAACAGAAACCATCACAGAAATGAAACAACTTCGTCAGCAAGCCGGGACGTTTCCTTTTATCAGTGGGTCTTTAATCCCTTTGGAAACTCAGCAGTATCTACGAAGTATCGATGAAAAAACCTGGCAAACCATTCAATCAACCCTGATCAATGGCGACGAATCCTCCCCTAACCTTCAAACCCACAGTCAAGCAGCCATTACCCACTTAAAAAACTACGAAGACAAAACATCAACCACAACCCTCAAAGGTTTATTCGACACCATCAAACAATCTCGTCAACGTTACCATGCGGCCAAACGAGAAGTTCTCAAAACTCAAACCTCAAACTTGACCCCAGAATTATTAGGAACCTTTCTGGACCTTGAAGATAAGAGTTGGGAAACCACCCAAAAAACCCTAAACACCACCTTAAATCGCATTTTATTACAGGGACTTCCCCCAGGAATCCCCGATTATCTACTCAATGAAATTATTAAAAATCAGTTAGAGTCCGCTTCCCCATCGGTTCCGCAAACGGCTATCACTGATCTGTTGATGAAGATTCTTGAAAATCAACATAATCTGACCATCGATAAAGAAGCCACCAAACAAAGGGCCGAACAAGCTGCCCAAGCCGTAGAACCGGTGATTGTAGAAGTGAAAGCCGGAGACGTGATAGTTGAAGCGGGCGAAAAAATCACCCAAGAAGAATTTGTCCTCTTAGATAGTTTTCAACTGAGTCGTCGGGGCATCAATTGGGTCGGTTTAGGGATTTCTGCCATCATTGTCATGGGAACCGTCACGATTTTTTGTATCGTGAGTCAGAAGATTCATCGTCCCATGCGTCGCCGCGATCATATCCTTCTCTGTCTGTTGAGTTTGAGTACCCCCCTGTTAGGGATTTTTAATCTCGGTTACACGAATTTGCCGGCGGTGGGACTGTTGACCAGTAGTTTCTATGGTCCGACTTTAGCGGTTACTCAAGTCATCCTCTTGAGTGGTTTATCCACCTTTGCTGCCACCACCATCAACTGGAGTTATGTCTTGGCCGGAACCGCCGGCGGACTCCTAGCCGCTTCGATCGCTTGGAAATTGCGATCGCGGGATGAGTTGGCCTGTTTGGGGGGCGTGGTTGGCCTAGTCCAAGGCAGTCTCTATTTTATCGGTTATCTCATTGTTGCCCCTGTGGCCGGTACTATCTGGTCTGTGGTCTTGCCGGATGCCCTCTATTATGGGGCCTCTGGTATCGCCTGGAGTATCATGGCCTTGGGCATTTCTCCTTATCTAGAACGGTTGTTTGATTTGGTGACCCCCATCCGTTTAGTGGAGTTAGCTAACCCTAACTGCGCCCTCCTCAAACGCTTAGCCACGGAAACCCCTGGTACGTTTCAACATACGTTGTTTGTGGCCTGTTTAGCCGAAGCTGCAGCCCGTGAATTACACTGCAACGTGGAGTTGATTCGGGCGGGGACTTTATATCATGATATTGGTAAAATGCACGACCCCATGGGCTTTATTGAAAATCAAATGGGTAACCCCAATAAACATGATTTAATTAATAATCCTTGGGAGAGTGTGGAAATTATTAAAAAGCACGTTTCTGAAGGGTTGGTGATGGCTAATAAATATGGTCTTCCTCGAGTCATTCGTGATTTTATTCCTGAACATCAAGGAACCCTATTAATTTCCTATTTTTATTATCAAGCTAAACAAGAAGCGGAACGCAATGGTACAGAAATGATTGCAGAAGAAGCGTTTCGTTATGCTGGGCCTATTCCTCAGTCACGAGAAACGGGCATTGTTATGTTAGCGGATGGTTGCGAGGCTGCGTTACGATCGTTAAAGGAGGCAACTCCAGAAACCGCTTTGGCTATGATTCAAAAGATTTTTAAGGCCCGTTGGCGAGATGATCAGTTAAAAGATAGTGGCATTAAATATGAGGAATTACCCATTATTGCTGAGGTATTTGTTAAAGTATGGCAACAGTTCCATCATCAAAGAATTGTTTATCCGAAAGCAGCCCTAGAACCTCAAAATAATAAACCTGCTTGATGTTTAAACATGATTTTTAATAATTTTAATAAGTTGATTATGTATCGTTATTTAATTTTGAGTTTATTGTTACCGTTTGCCGTCGCTTGTAGTAATATCAGTGACTTAGAAGGTCGTTTTGCTCCTAACCCCGAACTAGCTAAAGAAGAAGAAATTGTTACTCCATCGACTTTAGAAATACCGGACAACTTCCCTAAAATTATTCCTCAATATGATAATTCAGAATTACAAGAAATTGCTGATAATTTAAGTAATAAACAAGGTTTAATTCGTTGGTCATCTACTGATTCTCTTGAGCAAATTAGTGACTTTTATCAACAACAATTTAATAGTAATGCTTGGGAAATTACTCAACCATTTAACAGCGAAAATAATACCTTAATCGCTCAAAAAGACGGATTAGAAGTTAAACTATCTTTTCTGACTTCTAATGATGGTAATACAGATTATGCTATTAATTATCAAAGCTTAAATGCTTCCACTGCTTCAACAACAGAAGAAAATCAGACATCTGCTAATAACAAAAATAATCAAGTTTCTACTGTTAATAATACACCAGATCCCTTAAATACTTATGTAGAAGATGTGCTAAAATTAGGAAAAGTTAGCTTTAACAATGCTGAAAAGAAAGCCACCAATGGAAGCAGTATTATTAACCGTCGAACCTATGCACGATGGTTAGTGGAAACCTATAACAAATTTCATGAAGATAACCCGTCTAAACAAATTAGACTAGGGGTTAACACTGCTAAAGCGGCCTTCTCTGATATTCCCAGCAACGACCCCGACTTTCCCATTATTCAAGGGTTAGCTGAAGGGGGTTTTATCCCCTCTAGTTTAACAGGAAATATGAGTGCGTCTTTATTTCGTCCTGACACCCCTTTAACTAGAGAAGATTTAATGACTTGGAAAGTCCCCTTAGACATGGGAAAAGGACTACCAAAAGCCTCTATTGATAATATAAAAGAAACCTGGGGATTTCAAGATACGACCAAAATTGATACAAAAGCCATACAAGCATTATACGCCGATTTTCAAAATGGGGAACAATCAAATGTCAGGCGTGTCTTTGGTTATACTACCCTATTTCAACCCAAAAAAGGGGTAACTTTTGCTGAAGCTGCTGCTAGTTTATGGTACTTTGGCTATCAAGGGGATGGACTTTCTGCTCAAGATGTATTATCTATAAATAATCAATAATAAATCATTTTGTTTTCAATCTTATATGTCCAATATTCGAGAATCTTTTATTCCTTTTCGTCGTACAGATATCATTAATCTTTGTCTTGAAGATGGAAAACTTCAAGGAAAAGATGTCAAATTATTTCAAGAGTTTTGTGATATTTTAACTGCTTTTTTTCATTTTCGCTTTCATTCTACCTTAGAAACTATCAAAGATAATTATACTGTTTTTAACCCTAACTCTGACGTTAAAACCTTACAAGAACCCAGTTTAGAACAGTATGAAACAATGGAACATGAGGTTATTAAGGGGTTTAAATATATTTTAGAAAGAGCAAATTATATTCAACTATCTGATGATATTATTCAAAAATCATTGCAGGAAAAATCTTTAATTAATTTACAAACCGATGTGGATTTTAATGATTTTGATGAATTTTATTGTTATTATCGGGGCGATATTGATGAACACATTACCATTAAAAAATTCAACTTTTTTAAGCAAGAAAGAATCATAGATATTTTAGAAAGAGTTGTCTTATTAATTAAATTTAAAGGTCAAGGGTATTTTCAAGCAAAAGCTAAAAAAAATAAGCAATATCAAGACCTAAATTTTACACCAGGAAAAATGTATCTTTATTTCTATAAAAACATCCCAAAACTTGACCTTGATCTACTTTTCCCTAATATTAAAACTAGCATGACATGGAAAGATAAACTATTGTTTGGTGTTCCTGCTATTGGTGCAGCTATTCCTTTAATACTGCGAGCAATTCCTAACATTTTACTGATTATTGTCGCAATTTTACTGGTACTTAGGGCAGATTCTATCGTTCAATCTATAGAAGTTGATAGGGAAAAAGTTCGTGATATTATGCCTATTTTAGTCGCTACATTATCTTTAACCATGACATTAGGAGGATTTGCTTTTAAACAATATACTAAATATAAAAGTAAAGAAATTAAGTTTCAAAAAGAAGTCAGTGATACCTTATTTTTTAAGAATTTAGCTAATAATGCTAGTGTATTTCAAGCATTAGTTGATATTGCAGAAGAAGAAGAATGTAAAGAGATCATTTTAGTTTATTATCATCTTATTACCAGTCAAAAAAAATTAACCCCTGAAAAGTTGGATCAAAAAATTGAACAATGGATGACAGAAAAATTAGGTATTGTTCTTGATTTTGATATTCATGGACCGTTAAATAATTTAGAAAAAATTAGAGGCAAAATTGTTTATGAAAATAACAATGAAGACGAGATAAAAGAAGTTCCTTTATTATCTTATGATCAAGAGGGAAATATAAACATTTTATCCCTAGAAGATTCCAAAATGGTTCTAGATTATGTTTGGGATAATGCTTTTGCCTATAATGGATGTTAAGATTTTTTTCTCACCATAAATATATTGTATTGTCCTAACTATAGATGATAATTACTCATATTGATTGTTGGGATCTGCCCTAGAATACAAGTATAGAACTTAAAAAACTTCCCCCGGATCAACAAGATGCTATAGCTTCTCGTTTGATGGACGAACTTAAACCAATTATTAATAATAAGCAATTACGGCCATTTGGTTTATGTTCTGGAGAATTTATTGTTCCAGAGGATTTTGACGATCCTTTACCAGAGGATATTCTTAACGCATTTGAATGATATAAACTGGGATATCTTGATTATTAACTAATATAAAAGTTAAGAAATAAACCCAATAATATAATTAATTGTGCTGTCAAAATAATGACATAACTTGCAAACTTAACTCTAATTACACTGAACAATAAAATTAGACTCGAAATATTAAACAGAGAATTCAACAATAAAAATACTAAACCAGAACCGTATAAAATAGAAGATAAAACAGGAGTTAAAAAATAAGCAGAATTGAGAGAATTAAGAGATAGCAGTAAACCAAAAACTATCATCACTAATAGTTGATTTAAAGGGGTTTCTCCCCATTGAAACAGTGTTGCTTGAGGGAGAAAAAATTGACAAGCAGTCGATATAGCAACCCCAACTAATAGAATACTTCCTAATTCAATAAACTCCTTAATTATATTATCAAAAAACAGTAAAAATTGTTGTCTAATTCCTATAGAAGTCCTCACATTACCCTGATATTCATAAACTAAATTACCAGAACGATGAAACGGTTGGAACCCTTCTGAATCTGCTAAAATAGTACCAGAATTAACTAAAGTAGAACGACTTTTAAGAACAGGAGATGACTCATCTATCATGACAGATTTTTCTGGATAAGCACTAAAAACTAAACCTACCATGATACTAATTATCCAGATTCCTAGAATTCTTAAAAAGACTAATCTAGGATGATCTCCTAACACTTGCCAACTATTACTAATAACAAAAGGATTAAGAGTAGGAGAAGCAACTAGGAAACTGATACATAAAGGAATAGGGACACCTTGCAGCAATAACCGTCTGACTATAGGAAGATTACCATATTGTCCCACAGGAAATAGAAACCCTAAACTACTGCCAATAATAACGGCTAAAATACGAGTACGGGGTAATTTATTAACCAATTGATGTTCATCAACAAAGACCAATAACCCACTAGAAATGACAATACCAAGGAGAAGAAATGGTAAAGAGATTAATAGGTTGCTGATAAATAAGGTATAGATATGATTCAGTTGATACATATTTAAACAGTGATAATTGATAACGCTTTTTTGAGACAATTATCAATCATATAGAGGATAATGTCTATCATCAACTCAAGGAATCATACTATACACTTTTTGGTTCAAATGTCAAGATAATTTCTTAGCATTTGCTGCTTCTCCACAAGTTCGAGGAGTGGGAAAAAGTTTACCAGGGTTGGCTAAATTATTGGGATTGAATACTTTTCTTACCCATTGCATGGTTTCTATATCAATTTCGTTAAACATATAAGACATATATTCATTTTTATCGGAACCAATACCATGTTCTCCTGATAAACTTCCCCCTAATTCTACACAGAGTTTGAGAATTTCTCCCCCTAATTCTTCCACTTCTTCCCATTGTCCAGGAATAGAATTATCGTATAAGATTAAGGGATGTAAATTCCCATCTCCGGCATGGAAAACATTGGCAATACGATAACCATGTTCTGCTCCCAATTGATTAATTTTTTCCAGAACAGTTGCCAGTTGAGTACGGGGAACAACCCCATCTTGGACAAAATAATTAGGACTGATATTTCCCGCAGCAGCAAAAGCTGCTTTTCTTCCCTTCCACAGTTTTAAACGGGTTTCTAAATCGTTAGCTGACGTAATTTCCCTCGCTCCATTGTTGCGACAAATTTCTGCCACTTTTTCTTTATACGCTGCCACTTCAACGGATAAGCCATCTAATTCTACTAATAAAATAGCTGCTGCATCTCGTGGATAACAATTTGTTTTTACTGTTTGTTCTACTGCATTAATACAGAAATTATCCATAATTTCCATACCGGCAGGAATAACCCCAGAACTAATAATATCAGCTACCGTTTGTCCGGCGGATTCAACATTCGTAAAATCAGCTAAAATGACGCATACCATTTCAGGGGTTTTGAGAATTTTTAGAGTAACTTCTGTTGCGATTCCTAAAGTTCCTTCTGACCCCACAAATAACCCAGTTAAGTCATATCCTGGCATTTCAGGAATGCTACCCCCCACATCAATAATTGACCCATCAGGAACAACTATTTTTAAGCCTAAAACGTGATTAGTTGTTACCCCATATTTTAAACAGTGAACCCCCCCAGAATTTTCTGCTACATTACCCCCAATAGAGCAAATAATCTGACTAGAAGGGTCCGGCGCGTAATAAAAACCAGCACCACTAACCGCTTGAGTGACCCAGTTATTAATAACGCCAGGTTGTACTGTCACCCGTTGATTTTCCAGGTCAACATCAAGAATTTGTTTCATCCGTGCCGTGACAATTAAAACACAATCTTCCACCGGTAATGCGCCTCCCGATAGGCCGGTTCCGGCCCCCCTGGCCACCCAAGGAATTTGGTGGTCGTGACAAAGTTTAACGGCAGCGGCCACTTCTTCTGTGGTGCGGGGTAAAACCACGATAGCTGGACGTTGACGGTACGCTGTCAAACCGTCACATTCGTAGGTCAATAATTCTTCTTTACGACGAATGACTCCATCTTTACCGATGGCTGTTTCTAAAGCTTTGATGATGGGTCGCCACTTTTTATCCGTGTCGTTTAAAATTCGATTTAATAACATGGGGCAAGGATTAATTCTTGTGTTTTATTGTAGCTGATTTGTTCCATGTCAGGGAGAAAAGAGAATAAACGGGTCTCTTAAACCAATGTTAAAACAAGTTATTTTAGTTAATTGTGGTTTAAACTATAGGCATTAAAGTATTGTCATCGTAGATGATATTAATGCTTGAACTGTTTATTGTACATAGTGAGAAGATAGATGCTTTTTGTCCATCGTACAATTATTATATTAATCATTCTTTTTCTAACGTTTGTGCTGGAAGGTTGTCAAAACGAAGCCGTTAGTTTGAATGAAAATCAAAATAACAATTTAACCATGGTTGAAGTAGCCATTGGAGAGTGGAAACCCTTTGTAACAGAAGATTTTGAAGGGTATGGAGAAATTACAGAACTTGTCAGTGCTATTCTCGAAAAAATGGCTCATAAACCTCACTATCAATTCATGTCTTGGGGACAGGCTGAAAATATCGTTCGGAAAAATGAAAAAGATAGGGAACCAAGAGTTACTTTTCCCTATAGAGATTCTAATCAACGTCGTCGAGAATTTCTCATATCTGAGCAGCCTGTCTTTGAAAACTGCATCCGCTTTTTTTACAATGAGAAAAAGATCAATCAAAATCAACCATTAGCAATTTCATCAATTGATGAACTGAAAGCTAAGTCTTTGAAAATTGGTTATGTCAGTGAAAGTGGTGGCTATCAATATCCTGAGAAATTAGATTCACTACTACAAAGAAAAGGAGTGGGTTCTCAATTTGATACCCTTTATGAAGCTTTTTCAAAATTAGTTGATCTTGATCGAAAAGATGTTCAAGTGGTGCCAGAAGTTCAAGCAGTGGGAGAAGAAATTTTATACGAGCTTTTTCCAGAGCAACGGTTTAATATCAAGGTTATTAAAGAGAACCAAGATAAATGTTTACTTCCAGTTAAATACTATTTAATGGCCTCTAAATGGAATCCACATAACACTGAATTTATGGAGAAGTTTAACACGGCTTATCGCTCTATTTCCCGAGAAACAAAAAAAAGAATTGAAATCAGATCCCACGAACGACCAACCCCTAAAATTTCTCAAATTTCTCTTGATACCTGTGATGAATCAGGTAATATTGTGGGATATGATGAGCAAAATACCCCCTACTATTTAATTCGAGGAACCAAAGGGTTACTATTAGATTGGAAGCTAGTTAAGCCTGGAAATGAGATCAATACTGAACCAGTTAAAGCCAGTATTAAGATGTTAAATGGTCCCTATCGAGGGAAACAGTTAACCCTTAATGGTAATTGTGTAATCTTGCAGTAAAAACAGAAGAAAACTTATCTTATGGCTAATCATAAAAATTTCAGACAGAAATTATCTAAACATTTAACTGACTTCTTACAGAAATCACCTAAATATTTAATTTACTTATTAGTTTTAGTCTATGAAGGACTGGTTGTCGCTTTGTTATTTTATGAACTTCGTGCCTCTTCTTTTCGGGCAACGGATAGGGTATTGATTTTATTAGGTCTTCCTTATCTTCCTGTTTTATTCTCCTTAGTGTCAAAGTATATAAAATCGAGGGGTCTAACTATAAAATTTGGAGATGTCGAGATAGAATTGGACAATTTACAAGAAAAAGTGGTTGAAGAAGTAGAAAAACAAAATATTAAGTTACGGAAACGATTTGAAGGTAAACTATCTACGGCTGAGCAAACCCTCTATCCAATTATTGGTGGACGGAATTCTTTTGCTCGTGATAGACTACGTAATCAAAAAAAATTATTGATTGGGTGTAAAGATTTTCCCGCCAATATTGTTGTGGTTGAGTTAGTTTCTCAGCATCTCAATTTTGAACTCCAGCAGTACGAGTGCATACAAAAATTTGCCAATGGGGGAACGGTTACCAATTATGCTTATCTACAAAATCATTGGGTTGATTTAATCGTTGATTATACAGCAACGGGTTGTTTAGTTTTGAATATTGAACCTCAAGAAAAAACCCCCCAACAGATCCTCCAAGAATTAAATGATCAATCGATTCCTCGATTTCAGGCGGAATGGATACAAATTTTAGGCACAAACACAGATTATTGTCTTGTGATGTCGAAAGACAAGGCAGAGAAAATGAAGATTAAAAAGATTTCTGACCTTGCTTATAAACGTAAGGAACTCAAATTTTGTGGGAATTATGAGTTTCTGAACCGCCTTGACGGATTGGCTAACCTCAAAAAACATTATAATAACATTATATTTGCTGAAGAAAGTATCTGTTCTTACTACGAACGTTACGCATTTTTAGAAGAAAATAAGGCAGATGTTACAGTTGGCATGACCACTGAACCTGCAGTTGAAAATCTCCAGATATTGGAAGATGATAAGCACTTTTTTCCTAATTATTGGGAGTGTCCTGTTGTTCGTTTAGAAGCCTTAGAAATGGTTGAGGGTTTAAGAGAAGCTTTGCTCAAACTCGCTAATTTTCAAATTTGTAATCAAGATATTAGAAATCTTATTTATAATTACCAGGAAAATCCTGATTCAATTAGTAAAAAAGTCAATGAGCTTCTTAAACAAAAACGGAATCAGAGCTAATTAATTGGTCGGGGTTTCATCCCCACCTCTACTATAGCGTTTCTCGGACTCATGAGGTACACATAACTCCTGCCTCCAAGGGATAAACTCTGTACCTCACAAGTATGAGAACTGTTCCGTCTTGCTATATTAATTCTCCTCAGCAAACATTGCCTGTCGCTGCTTAACAATCGGCCAATCTTCATTTTCTCCCCCAATAATCAACTTTCTAATCACGATTAATTCTTGACTCAATTGAGTCAAAGCATTGATCAAAATATCGAGGGCAATTAAATCACTGGTGCCGAGATCAAACCAACAACGACCCCAAACCCCTTCGTATTCAAACTCAGCCATGTTGTGCATTGGGGCCATCATCGTCTCATCAGAAACTTGGGTATTATACTCCATATAACTAATTTCCACCCCCATATCTTGCACTTGGAGATTCTCAGCATTAAATCCGCCCAATTTACCTAAATAAAACCAAGAATTAAACACCTCTTCTAGATACTGTTTTTCCATGGGAGAAGGAACGGTTTCAAACTCTAACCAAATCCACAGATCAAACGGATTAAACTCTCTAAATTGAACTTCCATAAGACAATCACCTAAGAAGTAACATCACTGCTTCTATTACTAAACTTCCAGATCGCACTTGATATCCAATTAGTAATAATATGAGCCACAATAGGCACTAATAAATTATCAGTTATTAAGGCACTATAACCAAGGGCAAATCCCACAATAGTTGCCCAAACCACGTAAGGCCATTGTTGGGAACCACTTAAATGCAACACCCCAAACACGAAACTGGATAAAATCAATGCTAAGAAATCGTATCCTAGGGCTGGTAGCATTACCCCACGAAACAGTAATTCTTCGCTGAGTCCGGGTAATAACCCCAACCAAATTAAATCAGGCCACACTAAAGGTTTCAAGACCAATTCTAGGTAAGTATCTGCACTTTGACGATAAGCCGGCCACAAACGATAAACAATACTACTAGCAACGATGATCATACTGGCTAAGGCCGCCCCATAGATTAGCCCGTCAGTAGAGAATTGAATTTTTATCAAGGCAACAGAGCCGAAATATTGCCAAATCTTAGCAATAATTAACAAAATAATCGCCGTTACCCCCATCACCACTAAAATTTGGGTACGGGTTAACGGTTCCATATCGGACGAGTTGGGATTAGTCACAGGCTTGAGTAAGAGGGGAAACAACAGGACGTAAGGCATCAGCACTAATGCCAGCTTTATGAGCGACCAAAACACCCAACGCCTCTAAATACGAGTTTACCGTAAGGGCTTCCCTTCCTAAGTCTTCGGGGGTTACATTCAACGTGGTTGTATTGTCCCTAACGGCGATGATACGGGTGTTACTCTGACTTAAACTGAGCATGGCACTACCACCACAAGCGGTTTGCGGAATCACTAAAGCATCCACTTCATCGGCCCAGATACTCTGGGGTTGCGCTTGAGTAACAAACTGGGGCGCACGACTTAAACCTACCAACACACAGGGCAGAAAAGTATAGCCCAACTCTTCAGCCGCAGCCCGAGGGGAAATGGTATCATCCACTCCTAACGGTTCTAAGGCCGGTGCATGGGCGCAAGGAATGACAAATTGACGGACAATAAGATGGGATATCACCGCTTCGGCACCGGCTAAGGGGTCAACCCCTTGTCCATGACGATAATTATCTAAGACCACACTATCCACGTCATCGGGAAACCGAGCCACAACAGCGATCGCCTCTGCTTTGGCATCCCTGATCAACTTATCTGCTGCCCTCAGTAAGCTGTCGGGGTGGCCAATGGTTCCCCAACTGGCTCCAGAATGGGCGGTACGCAGTTCTACTCCTAGAGGGGTGTCCGTGACCACATAATCCGTTAAGGTCAGTCCTAGGGTGGCTCTATCGGCATCTGCGGCTTGAAGATGACGGGTTCTTAATTCTGGTTCGATACCTTGATCCAAAATTAAGCCCACTCGGTTTTGATGGACGGCTTTCAGTCCCCACTGTCCTTGGGCAAAGCGATCTAACCCATACCCTTCCACATAAAACACATTATTTAGGGGCCAGTAAAGTTGGGCCCCGTTGAGAACATTGGGATGAGTGATCAGGCGATCGCAAACTTGGGCCATCGCTTTGGCCACTGGTAAAGCATCCCCAGCATAGCCACCAATGGCCGCCCCAATACCGGTAGGAACGATTAATACGGCTGTGTATGGACGATGATTCAATTATTTATCCTTAGTGACAATGGCTTCTACTTGAGCGGTTTGTTTTTTTTCATCCACCTTTGTAATAGCCCAACGTAGGGGTTTTCCCTCTTGCTGCAGGGTGGCTTCCACTGCTTTGACCGTCAAGGGGGTTTGTTGGAGATCGATCTCGGCTTCGATAAAATGAGTGGTCATAATGAGGTTCATCCAGATAACTTTTACCTAGTTCCCAGTCTACCAGTCTTCTTAACCTGACGTTATCCCTAAAGTTGTACACAAAAATAACATAAAAACAAACACAAAAAATAACATCCTTCCTTTATCGTGGTAATCAAGAGAGCAAAAACAACTTTTACTAAAGCAATGACGGCATTTAATCCAAATCTTAGTTGTCCAGATGTGAGACCTCCCAACTCCTTCCATCCTTCCATTGATAGCAAGCTGAAGCGCGGAATAGATATTATCGGCGCGTTAGTTGGGTTGACCATCACAGGGATCATCGCTATCCCCATCATGATCATTATGGCTATTTCTGATCCTGGACCCCTGCTGTACAATCAAGTTCGTTGTGGGTTACATGGTCGTCCATTCCGTATCTGGAAATTCCGTTCCATGGTGGTTGGGGCTGATAAAATGAAGCATTTAGTCAAAAATGAGGCCCAAGGACATATTTTTAAGAATACTAACGACCCCCGTATTACTTGTTTAGGGGCGTTTTTGAGAAAAACCAGTTTAGATGAGTTTCCTCAGTTTTGGAATGTGTTAATGGGAGATATGAGTTTAGTGGGAACTCGCCCCCCTACTATGGATGAAGTAGAAAAATATGACTCCCATCACTGGGAACGACTGAATGTGAAACCTGGAATTACAGGAGAATGGCAAGTCAATGGCCGCTCGAGTATTAAGGATTTTGAAGATATTGTTAAAATGGATCTTCACTATCAACAAAAATGGTCTTTATGGTATGACCTCAGTCTAATTATCAAAACCGTTTTAGTTGTTGTTAATAAAGAAGGTGCTTACTAAGTTCCTTGTGATTTTGATAATTCACCTCACACAACACCGTGCTTAGTTTAACGAGAAAAGGGTTCTAACACTTGAGATAAAATGGTTGCCATTGACTCCAAGCTGTATGCCTTAATGCACCTTTTTCTGGCTTCTTGTCCTTGTTCTTTTGCTTCTTCTAAATGATTAAAAATCCAGTTTATTTTCTCAGCTAACTGTTCAGGGGAACTCGGCTCAACTAAATAGCCAGTATCCCCTAAAATTTTGGGAATATCCCCTACTTTTGTCCCTAAAATGGGTTTGGCCATGGCCATCCCATCGGTTAATTTTAAGGGAAATTGGGCTTTGGTTGATGGGGTATCTTGTTGAGGGACTACCACTAAATCAGCAGCAGAAACAATTTCCGGCATAGTTTTAACAGGAGATTTCGGCAGTTGTATTAACCATTTTCCCCAAGTTTCTTGCAGTTTTTTATCATAATCATCGTAGGGACTTCCCCCAACAATGACTAATTTTAATTCGGGATTATTCAGTTTTTCTAAGGCCATTAAAATGTCTTCCACTCCCTTATAAGGCCGAGGTGCGCCAGGAAACATTAAGATTTTATAATTGTCTAAGTTGTATTTTTGGCGACTTTTCTGGGGATCGTATTTCTGGGGATCAAATAAGTCTGTGTCTTTGCCATTGGGGATATAAATACCTCCAAACCGTTCTTGAATAAATTGAGTGTGTAAGGTGATTTGATCCGCTAAAGAGACTAGGTTTTCTATCTTTTGTAAATAGAAAGGATGATCGGGATGTTGTAGGGGGGCCTTTCCTTTAAATAAATCCTCAGTAAACCCTTTTACTGTAAAATTATATCGCCAATCGTCTCCGCCAAACCAACTCATTTCCCAATCGTCAATATCTACAATTAAGGGACGATGACTTAGGTATTTTTTGAGCAAAGCAATACCATAACTACTGGGTTTTAATTTAACAGCATAAAGGATGTCTCCATCAATTTTAGGTAACAATTGTTTCAGTGATCGCCAGGTTCCTCCTAAGCCTGTATAATAAGGACAAGGAATAGAAGTTATCGGTAAATCTTGGGGGAATTCTGACAACCCATTTTCCTCATAAGCGATGCCAAAAATATTGACGTTATGCCCTAATTTTCGTAATGCTTGTGTTAATAAAAAAGGACGAATTGCTCCTCCCCAACGCCCTGCACCCTTACTAGATAGATCACTGACAATTAAAGATATATTCAATTTTTGTTTAGGTTGAATAATGGTCATAATAATAAAAATAATCCTAAACTAGGATTTAATAAAAATCATTGAATTTGTCGATTTAACCAATTAAAATAACCTTGATTTCCTTCTAAAATCGGTAAACTAATAATTTCAGGAACTTCATAAGGATGAATCTCTTGGATGGTATTTTCTAAAGTTTGATAAGTGTTTTGATCGCTTTTGATTAAACACATCCACTCTTGCTCTTGACAGAGTTGATCTTTCCAATAATAATGACTACTAATTGGACCAAGAATTTGTACACACCCTGCTAGTTTTTTCGTCAACAAAGTTTTAGCGATTTCCTCAGCATCTTCCTTGTTTGATGTTGTTGTTAGGACAACAATAAATAATGATGACATAAACTATATTTTTGATCTAGATTACAGTTAAATTTGATGTTAGAACAAATAACGATCTAAATTATACCAGAATAATCGTTCTGAATTGGATCAGAATAGGTTACAATTTTCCCGTGTCTATTCGTTGAAAATGATTAGCTTATGCTTCTATCAAAATCTAAATTAGGACGTTTTTCTCATTGGACTCTGGCTAAACTATTAATGTATATTGGGGTATTAGTCACATTATTTTGGTTATTTATTGCTTTATTTGCTCCTATTTTACAAGGAATTGGCTTGCTACAAAATCCCACTGATTTATTAAGTAATATTCCAGGAGATGCTCCTAGTTTACGTCATTGGTTTGGCACAAATGTTCGAGGATATGATGTTTTTTCTCGTACACTCTTGGGTTCACAAGCTGCTTTGAAAGTTGTTTTTTTGGCCACTATTTTGTCGATTTTTATTGGTGTACCTTTGGGGTTAATTAGTGGATATTTAGGTGGAAAAGTTGATAAAATTTTGTTGTTTTTTATGGATACTATTTATACAATTCCTGGACTATTATTGTCAGTTACTTTGGCTTTTATTTTAGGAAGAGGTATCTTGAATGTGGCAATTGCAGTCAGTATTGCCTATATTCCTCAGTATTATCGCATTGTTCGTAACCACACCACCAGTGTCAAGAATGAGTTGTTTGTCGAAGCAGCAAAAGCGATGGGAGCAACCCCTACCCGCGTTTTGTCTCGCTATCTATTTCTTAATGTTATTCAAAGTGTTCCGGTGGTCTTTACCCTGAACGCTGCTGATGCTATTTTAGTCTTAGGGGGATTAGGGTTTTTGGGATTAGGATTACCCGAAGAAGTTCCCGAATGGGGACACGATCTTAAAGAAGCACTACCCGATTTATCCACAGGGGTTTGGTGGACAACTTTATTCCCCGGAATGGCTATGACCTCAATGGTGGTAGGATTGTCTTTTATTGGGGAAGGTATTAGTGAAATGTTTAACCCTGCTTTACGCAATAAACGATGAAAGTTAAGGACATTGGGGAACAAGGACTGCTCAAAAAATTACAAAGTTTTTGCCCCCATGATACAATCGGGGACGATGGGGCTGTTTTGTCCATTGACCCTCGACAGCAGTTGGTGGTGACGACCGATGTTTTAGTGGATGGGGTTCACTTTAGCGACACAACGACACCCCCCGAGTCTGTGGGTTGGCGGGCGATCGCGGCTAACTTGTCAGACCTCGCGGCCATGGGAGCCACTCCAGTCGGTGTTACCGTTGGCTTGGCCGTACCCGGTGATCTTTCGGTTGTCTGGATAGAGCGAATGTATCAAGGCATGAGCCAGCTATTAGCTCAACATAACACACCGATTGTCGGGGGAGATGTTTGTCGTTCCCCAGTAACAACTGTTAGCATCACCGCTTTTGGTCAAGCCTTTCCTCACCGTATTATCAAACGCTCGACTGCTCAACCTGGGGATGTTATTGTGACCACTGGATATCATGGGATGTCACGAGCGGGACTAGAATTGCTGCTTAACCCCCATATCTCCTCTAAGCTCAATGAAGAAACCCAAAAGAGACTTGTTCAGGCTCACCAATACCCTCAACCTCGTTTAGACGTGCTTAGACCCCTTAGGGAAATAGCAGAAGATGAATCAATCACAGGAATAGATAGCAGTGATGGGTTAGGGGATGCAATCGTGCAGATTTGCGCCCTCAGTGGGGTTGGCGCACAGATACAATCACCCAGTCTACCCTGCATATCCATGCTATCACAGTGGTTTAGTCTAGAGCAAGCCCTAAATTGGGTCTTGTATGGGGGAGAAGATTTTGAATTAATATTATGTTTATCGGAAAAGATTGGTAATCAATTAGTTCAAAAATTAGGAGAGAAAGCTAGTATTATTGGTAAGATTGTTGAGGAAACATCAGTGGTTCTAATAGACAAAAGTAAAGCGATTAAAATTAGCTTAGATCAAGGATTTCAACATTTTCAATAAAAGATTTTTGCTGAACTATAATAGTTAGAGAAGATAATGAGTATTTTCCTTTCCATTCCTAGCACCTCAGAAATATTATTACGAACAGGAGAACATATCCTTCTAGTTTTAATGGCGATGCTGATAGCCACAACCATTGGCGTTCCTTTAGGCATTTTAATGAGTCGATATCCCAAATTAGCTAATCCTATCCTGGCGATAGCTAACATCATACAAACTATTCCTAGTTTAGCAATTTTTGGCTTTTTAATAACTTTTCCTTTATTGGGTGGTATTGGCAAAAAACCTGCTATTATTGCTTTAATTTTGTATGCTTTGCTACCTATCATTAAAAATACTTATATAGGCATTAGTCAAATCGATAAAGGGGTAAAAGAAGCTGGAAAATCTTTAGGGTTAACTGCCTTACAAATTCTATTTTTAATTGAACTACCCTTAGGATTAAAAGTGATTTTAGCAGGGGTTAGGGTTGCTACAGTGATTTGTGTTGGTATTGCCACTATTGCAGCAGCCATTGGCGGAGGAGGGTTAGGAGTCTTTATTTTTCGAGGGATTTCCACTGTTGATAATACTATCATTTTAGCAGGAGCTATTCCGTCAGCCATTATTGCTTTATTAGTAGATTGGGGACTGGGTTGGTTAGAAAAGCGTTTAACTCGAACTAATAATCAGCAGAAGAGAACTAAACAAAATCTTTTTATATTTTTCTTTTTACTCGTGTCTTCCCTATTAATTATGTTTAGTTTTATCAGTCAGTCTCAAGGACAAATTATTATCGGTTCCAAGAATTTTACTGAACAAGTTATTTTAGGAGAAATTATAGCACAACAGATTGAAAATAATAGCAGTTTAACAGTAGAACGTCGCTTAAATTTAGGCGGAACCTTTATCTGTCATGAAGCAGTTAAAGCTCAACAAATAGATGGTTATGTCGAATATACAGGAACTGCTTTTACTGCTATTTTAAAACAAAAACCTATGAGTAATGCTAGTCTTGTTTATCAAAATGTAAAAAAACTTTATGAAGAACAATTTGAACTAGAAGTCATGCCATCCTTAGGGTTTGAAAACACTTATGCTATTTTAATTAGAGAGAAAGATGCACAACAATATAATATTAAAACTCTGTCAGATGTGGCCAAGTACACCCCTCAATGGAAAGCAGGATTTGGTCATGAATTTTTAGCAAGAGAAGATGGCTTTTCTGGACTTTCTCAGACCTACAATTTACAGTTTATTCAACAACCTCAAACAATGGAATTAGGGTTGATGTATCATGCTTTAGCAGAGAAAAAAGTAGATTTAGTAGCAGGAAATTCTACAGATAGCTTGATTTCTGTTTTTAATTTATATATTTTAGAAGATGATAAAAACTATTTTCCTCCCTATGAAGCAGTACCTATTTTTAACCAAAAAACCTTAAAAAAGCATCCTAAGCTTCGTGAAATTATTGAACAATTATCAGGACAAATTTCTTCAAAAGAAATGCAGCAACTTAACTATCTTGTCGATCACGAAAAACAATCAGTTACTCAAGTTGTTCAGATTTTTTTAAGTAATAAAAAATTGATATAATCTAGAATTTCAATACCTTTTAAGCAAGACATTTGTTATAATGGTGAAGATTAAAGTTATCAATCTAATTATATTGGTAAAGAAATGATCAATTATTTTAAGCCTCAGACTATTGTTAAAGCCTTAATTATACTAGCTATTTCATCTATATTATTGGATCAATATAGGCCAGCGATTGCTAACCAAACGCCATTAAATCCAGCGGAAAATCAACCAGAAAATCAAAGCAAAAACCCTCTAATTGGAACAGAATGGCAGTTAATGAGTTGGACGGAAAATCAACCGTTAACCCAAGAAAATTCTACCCTGATGTTTGAGAAAGATAGGCTATCAGGAAGTGGGGGTTGTAACCGCTATACGGCAGGGTATGGTATTCAAGAAAATGCCATGAAAGTAGGTTTGATTGCTGCAACTCGTAGAGCTTGTCCTGAAGACATAATGAACCAAGAAATGTTATTTTTATCAGCTTTAGAAGGGGCAAAACTTTATACTATTAATGCCAAAGGAGAGTTGCAAATTGCTTATATTAAACAAAAGGCGATCGGCATAATGACTTTCAAAAAAGTCACTAATCAGTAAGGATAAGAAATAGAAATAATGTTCAAGCAAGTGAGATGTTACCAGCAAATGCTCAAAATTATTAAAAAAATCTGAAACAGAGTAAAGAATTTTTAGACACCAAGTCCATCAAACAAAGAATTCATAGCCTAACAATAGAAGGAAACTGACAGGAAGAATGATCAGAAGATTCTTGCAAAGTTTGAGCAATCTTAGCAATATTATCAGGGTCACTGTGCTGAAGATATTTCAATAATGCTTGACTTTCTTCTAACAATTGAGCCACATTAATTGTCTCATAGTCGGGTTGATAATCACGGAGTCGTCGTACCCCTTCTCCTAATAAAATAACCGCACCACGCCAGTTATGATTTGTGAGATGATAACACCCCACAGCCACTTGTAAAATGCCCTGATAAAAGCGTTTATCCGACTCTGCTGCATCGATCCAAATGGCTTCTAGGGTATCATGACAAGCGTAAAACTCCCGTTGATTAAATTGCTCAATCCCTTGCAAAAATGCTTCTGATACCATGATCTTTCTCAAGCTGACATATTTTCTCGAACTTCTTTGATAAACTCCAGGTCAATTTCTTGTTCTTCGCCAGCAAAATCATTATCTGAAGTAATAAATAACATACAATGGCATTCTTTCCGTTCTCGCATAGGGACGCAAGGACAGTTCCAATAGGTGTTTTTGACTTCTGCTTCTTTATCTTCGTAATGACGACAGGGACACAATGGAGCGCCGAGTTCTTCTTTATGTCTAGCGAGTCCTTCAATAACCACTGCTGTTACAGAAGGTTCGCTACAAAAGTAGGTATCTGTTCGCTTTGCGTACTGTTCAGCAAAATTTTTCATTGCTTCTAGCACTTTATCACTTTGAGTCTTATCAGTGTTGGTGGCAGTCATAGATAGTTAAGGATGAATCGTTACTTTACATTATTACAGTTGAGTTAACATTGTGACATATTTTCTGTCATTTGCGAGGGTTGAGGACAGGGAGTCTCAACCTAGACCGATATTGACACTTTGACATACTCCACGCCCTATAAGTGCGTGGATTCTCTAAGCATCACTGCATAAGATTT
>JAAUYB010218326.1_pt1 | contig 26015 bp, 16 predicted proteins | sample 7278071 | NCBI WGS metagenome assembly JAAUYB01 (sample SAMN14350121, study PRJNA611818) | marine sediment metagenome | isolation source: surface marine sediment (1.8m) | place: French Polynesia: Moorea | collected 2018-08 | reverse complement strand
GGAGATGTTGCATATGTCCGATTTCTGACATGTGAATAAGTATACGAAACACTTTGTCAGTTGCTAACGAACCAATGTGGTGCCGGACTTCCGCGCCGTGCCACTAGGAACCAGGAGACTGATTCATGAAACCCTTTTTTCTCCAACTGACGGCCGACCCCGTTGTGGTGGATATTCGCAAGATCATCCCCACCGGGGACACGCCGGACGAGATCCGCAAGCAGGCTGTCTATTTCGGCCTGGTGCGTAAACTCCCCACCTTTTTGCCTGCCGAGGTTCGCAACCTGATTTGCAGCATGTTGCGCCCCTTCCACGAACCCGCAATGTCAGGCGCCTTGGATCATAGCCACTACCGGCGATTGCTGGACACGTTCAACTTCTTCCGCGAAAACTTCCTCGATCGATTCGACGCGTTTACGGCCTATAAAACCATCAATTGCTCGGCCATGTTGATCGCGCTGCAACTGTTCGTGGACAACTGCACCAAGGAACAGATCATGCGCCTTTCCGCGCCGCAAAACCTGGTCGCGGTGGAAGACCTGACTCGGCAAATTGCGACATTGTACGCGGACCAGGACGCACCGATTCATCCGGCAGACGCTCGATTCTACGCACACTACTTCACCGTGCAGGCCCTGTTCGACCAGTTGTTCATTGCCGACGGCGAGGTGGTGCGCTACGGGGAAAACGGCGCCCCGGAACTTATCGGCGGATACGTGCGTTTGTGTTCTTATACCGAATTGTCCAACCGCAAACTGGTCACCGCCGGCGATGCCGAGCGCGCTCTGTGTTATGCCCTGACCACGGGCTGGGGAGAGGGCATCGATGTAGACACCTGGAACCTTTTGAACCAGGATTACTACAGCATGTCCGACGACAATTTCTTCTCGGCAGATTATGATTCACACCTGGAAAAGCTGATTCCCCAGTTTGCCTACGCCAGGGTGCGTGCGGCCGAATCGATTGCGGCGGCTTGGGACGAAAAGAAACCGCTGAACCTGGTGGAGGTCGGCGCGGGTTCCGGCGCTTTTGCGGCCTGTGTGTTCATGGCGCTGAAGCACGCGGGCAAGGATCTTTCCCGCTTCAGCTACAAAGGCCTGGAACCCAGCATGCTGCGAACCGTCTACGCGGACAACTTCGCCAACCGAACCGGGCAACAACCTCCCGATGACTGGGCGGTGGAGAAAGGCAGCCTGGAAAGCTTTTTGGAAACCTATCGGGATCACATCCAGGAAGGCGCGGAAAATGTCTATTTGCAGAGCTATTCCATTCACCACTGCTACGGACCCTCGGTAGCGCGCCTGTTGGGTAACCCTGAGATTCAGCAATGTTACGATAAGGTTTACGTGTTGGACGGCCTAAGCGAACACGGCTGGACCAAGATGAACTATATGCCGCTGGATTGTCGCAGCCCGGAGAACTTCGACAACTGCGCGGTCACCGGCATCTGGCAGGCGCGCGTCCTCTGGCACGAGCCGGAGGAAGTGCTGGAGCACCACGCGGTCAATCGCGGCTGGGCGGTACTGCGCGAGCTGACGCCGCCCCGTTTGAACCTCGGCGAAAACTTCGGCCTGGTAATCGACTTGGACGGCACCATCTACCACGATAAAGAGGCGATTCCCGGCGCAATCGATTTTCTGAAACACCTGGATGCCCAAGAGATCCCCTACCTACTGATGACCAACCGCACGGACCGAACTCCAACGGAGGTTCAAAAAATGTTGGCCGGATTCGGGGCGGCCGATATTGCCTCGGAGCGCATCTACACGGCGGCGCATGCGGCAGCGGAATGCCTGGAGCCGGGCAATGCGGTCATCATCGGCACGCATGCCATAGAAGAAGCCTTGACGGAAAAAGGATTCACCCTGAATGACCACCCCGTCGATTACGTGGTCGTGGGCAGAGACCCGGGTTTGACCTATGACAAACTGACACGGGCGGTGCAAGGCGTTTTGAACGGCGCACGCTTCGTCGCCACCAACACGGATCGATTGATGAACGTTGCGAGCGGATTCGCACCGGGCACAGGCGCCACCGTTGCCGCCATCCAAACGGCAACCGGCGTAGACCCCCTGGTCGTGGGCAAACCGAAACCGTATATGTTCCTCACCGCCGCGAAACGATTGGGCTTGCCTCCCGGCCAGGTAGTGATGATCGGCGACAATCTGGAGACGGATATCCAAGGTGCGCGCGATGCAGGTTTGCAGACGGTTTTGGTGCTGACCGGCGTTGCCGATGCTGAAACCGTTGCGGCCTCCGGCATCGAGCCGGATGTAATTCTACCGGATTTGACATCCTTGCGTTTTAATTGATCGCGTGGCTAAATCGCCACCTCAACCAGTTGCGGGGAAAGTATTCTTTGCAACTCGGCCGGGGTCATAGAGACCAGGAAGCCGCGCTTGCCGCCGTTGATATAGATGGTGTCGAAATCGAGAATTTGCTTCTCCAGGTACACAGGCATGCACTTGCGGACGCCGAAGGGGGAGGTCCCGCCCACCTGGTAACCCGAATGCTTTTGCGCCGTCTCGGGCTTGCACGGTTTGACCGCCTTCAAGTTGAGGTCACGCGCCAGTTTTTTCAAAGAAACCTCATGCGTCCCGTTCATGAGGACAATCATCGGGCTACCTTTCTCGTCTTCCAGAATCAGGGTTTTGACCACGACTTCCTCGGAAACGTTGAGTTCGCGGGCCGATACCGCGGTGCCGCCGCGTTCCTCGTATTTATATAGATGTGGCTCGAAGGCCGCTTTTTCCTTTCTCAGCACGCGGATGGCGGCTGTTACCGGCACTTTCACCATATCACCTCAGCACGGCATCAGGGCGCCGTTATTGATATCCAGCGTTTGGCCCGTAATCGAGACCTGGCCGCGACCCAAAAGGTAGGCCGTGAAGGCGGCCACCTCGGCCGGCTCGCTCATTTTGCCCAGCGGCACCATGGCCATTTGCTCGGCCAGGGCCTCGTCATAGGTTTTGTTGAAGGCTTGCGCGAAACCGTCGATGCCCTGACGCGCCATGGCGGTATTCACCCAACCCGGACACAAGGCGTTGACCAGAATCCGCTCGCCGGTGAAGGAGGCCGCCCAGGATCGCATCAGTCCCAGCAGACCGGCTTTGGAGGCGCAATAGGCCGTGTAACCCGGCACGCCCAGCCGGGCCAGGATCGAGGAGATGATCAACACATGTCGAAAATCGTCGGAAGCGCGGTCGGCGCGCAGGTAGGGCAAGGCTTCATTCACAAGTTGATAGGTGCCGGTTAGGTTGGTGTCGATAATCTCCTGCCAGCGGTCCTCGGCGCCGTATTGGTTCTCACCACCCACGCCCGCGTTGGCCACCACGCCGTACAGCGACTCGATCCCGGAATCGGCAAGGCCCTGACGAAGGCCGGCGGCGTCGCGTAAATCGGCCGTTACGATCTTGTGACCCTCACCGGCCAGGATGCCGGCGGTTTCCTGTAAAGGCGCTTCCCTACGGCCCGTCAAAACAATGCGGTGACCCGCATCGGCCAGCGCTGCCGCAACGGCTTGTCCGATCCCCGTACCCGCGCCGCTCACCAAGACCCAATCGCTCATGACCTCTCCCCTGCCCTGTTATTCGAACTGGGCTTTAAACGTTGCAAAGGCTTCTGAGAGCGCGGCCAGTTGCGTTTCCAACTCGGTCACGCGTTCTTCCAACTCACCGATCCTGGCTTCATCGACACTACTCGAAGCGGCGGGGGCTACGACGGCGGCCGATGCCTCGGCCAGGGCTTCATAATCGGGCTCGCCCATGAAGAGATGCATGTAACGCGCTTCTTTCCTTCCCGGCTGGAGCGGCAGTTTGACCACGAGAGGTTCCTCGTGATTCATAAGCGTGTCCAGGGTTACCGCCACCTCGTCCATGCTGTCGAAAGGATAGATACGGTTGGTGCGCGACCTTATTTCGCCCATGGTTTGCGGACCGCGCAGCAATAAGACGCAGACGGCGGCCACCTCTTGCAGCGTCAGGCCCAGCTTCTTTTCCATATTCTCTTCGTACTTGGGAACCCGCGCGTCTACCGATTGGACCATCCAGGCAAACTCCATATCGCGCAGGCCGTCGATGGCGCGCAGGACCATTTGATCGTCCAAGGTCATGACGGGTTCGCGATTGGATTTCTGGTTACAGGCCGTTACCAGACTGTTCAGGGTTAAAGGATAATAGTCCGGGGTGGTGTGTTTCTTCTCCAGCAACGCCCCCAGGACGCGCGTTTGTTCAGCGGTCAATTCGTAAGCCATAAGCCTGAATCCTCCAGAATCCAAGACGGTTTGCTCATTGGTTTCCCGGCGCCAGTATAGCCGAGCGGCAAGACGGTGACAAGCGGGCAATTGCAACTGCATTTATGCGGAACGGCATCAATCCTGACCGGAACCGAGCCAATTCTCGCTCTGATAAAAAGAAAGAAAATCGATGCATAAAACAACTAAGCGACACCTATGAGTGCATAAAAACTAATTAGTCGGAAGAAGAAGATGTTTTGTTCTTCCCGGGAAGAACAAAACATCTTTCGACCAACCGGTCTTTTATGCATCCAAAGCCCAAAGGTGTCATTGGGTTGTTTTATGCATCGACCTTCCTTGATGTTTTGAGCAATGATTGACTCGGTACGGTAGATGACAACCTGCAAATTCCCTTATCTTTGACAATACCCTGGCAAAGAAAACACTGGATCTTGCCGAAGGACCGGGCCTCTGCTACAATAAACCCGAATAACTGTTCTGTTTTCCTTGTTCCCACATCATTCCACGGAGGATTGCCATGTTCCGGTACTTTTTGATCATTTTGACAGCACTACCCGCTTCCGCCCAGATTTCCAGCGATTTCGAGAACTGGCTGGACAGCAACGGCTATGCTTCCTATAACTTCGAACGCGACGATCTTGTCGGCGGTTCCTACGGCGGTCGCGATTATTCAGGCCAACCGGTCAATAACCAACCCGTAATCTTCATCCACGGCAACTCGGACCGCGCGGCAGGCGGAGAGTTCGGCGGTTGGCTCGATTCCATCGATTACTTCAAAGCGCAGGGTTATACCAATGCCGAGTTGTACGCCACCACCTGGGGCCCCGCGGACGGTGACCAGGCCTCCAACCAATACCATTCCCGCGATTATGTCACCCGGATTCGAGCCTTTATTCTGGCGGTCAAAGCCTACACGGGCGCGAGTAAGGTAGACGTGATCGGTCACTCGATGGGCGTCACACTGGGCCGCAAAGCCATCAAGGGCGGTTGGCACTCCGATTTGCTGGCGGGCGGCAGTTATTACGTGGGAAATGCCATCACCGGCAGCATCGATACTTTTGTGGGCATTGCAGGCGCCAACCAGGGACTGGTAGCCTGTTACCTGACCGGGCCCACAACGCCCACCTGCGGCTCCACCAACGGGCTGTATCCCGGCTACCTCGTATGGGGACTGGGACCTTACGGTGTCTCCGATATCCTGACCGACTTGAACAACTCGAGCGGATATGAAGGCAGTTGGGTCTTCAGTATCTGGTCGACTGCCGACGGATTGATCGGTTACAACAACCTGGTCTACGGCAAACGCACCTCGCGCATTCCAGGCCAGGACGGGGAACGCACATTCGCCGGCAGCGCTTATGACCATTTCGGTTGTAAGGACTTAACCGGATACTACCAGTGGCGCATGGTCACCGTACACGCTACCAATTAAGCTAACTCGATCCGGAGCTTGCAACCTCGCATGCTCCGGTTCCATCGTTCCTGCTTCGGATTAGGAAAGACGTGCTCTAACCGCCGCGCTCAAACGCTTGCCGTCGGCGCGGCCGGCCGCGCGTATCCCGGCTTCTTTCATGACGGGGCCCATGCCCTTCATATCGGAAACGCCCATTTCGATAACGATTTCATCGATCATAGCGGTCACCTCGTCATCGCTCAACTGCTTGGGTAAAAAGGTTTCGATGACGGAGATTTCAACGCGTTCTTTGTCCGCCAGTTCGGGGCGCCCGCCTTTCTCGAACTGGGCGATGGAGTCCAGACGCTGCTTCTTCATGGTTTGCAGCAGTTTGATCAGACCCTGTTCGTCCAACTCATCGGCGCTCTTGGCCGTTTCAGCTTTCAAGATCTCGGCTTTGATCAGGCGTACGGTCGCCAACCGATCCTTGTCGCGGTTCTTCATGGCCGCCTTCAATTCAGCGGAAATCTGGTCTCGTATCGCACTCATCGTGAACCTCCTTCAAGGTGAGACCTTATGCTAACCATTAGCCGTGCAAGTTGCAAGTTCCCCGCGAAGAAAACAGGGATTCATAGAAATCGAAGGAATTTGCACGTGTCACGTGAACATAATGGCGCCGGTCTCGGCCTGGGAAGCAGACCATCACTCGGGATGAATACACGGTACGAGTTGTATCGACGGGCTGACTGCATTCGCGGGTGGGTTTTTATTCACGATTGACTTCCGTGCGGTACGCTAGCGCGTGCATCCGCGCTGAAAATCGTATATGGTTGTAGTGCCCGGGGCGCTACCGCCCTGTTTCACACTCCCTCGCGTCATTGACTCCCACGACGAATTCCCCTAGGAGGATCGGTTTGAAAACCCTGATGAGCTTGCTTGCTGCGCTCATGTGTCTCTCCGTGCTTTCCGCCGAGATACCCGAGGCGCGCATCTTGCGCTTTCCCGACATTCATGGAGATCGCATCACTTTTGTGCATGCCGGCGATATCTACATCGTCGACGCGGACGGTGGTCCGGCCCACCGCCTTACCTCTCACGAGGGCCGCGAACTGTTTCCAAAATTCTCCCCTGACGGCCGCCATATTGCCTTCTCCGCCGAGTACAGCGGCTCCCGCCAGGTCTATGTGATCGATGCCGCCGGCGGCGCTCCCACGCAGTTGACCTGGTATAACGATGTCGGCGCCATGCCCCCGCGCGGCGGCTTCGATTATCAAGTCATGGATTGGACCCGTGACGGCAAGTCCGTCCTTTTTCGCGGCAATCGCCTGCCCTGGGGCGTCCGTATGGGCAAATATTTCACCGTGCCAGTTGAAGGCGGTCTGGAAACCGCGCTGCCCATCCCCGAGTCCGGTACCGGCATGTTTTCTCCCGACGGCAAAAAAATCGTGTACAACCCCATGAGTCGGGAATGGCGCACCTGGAAGCGTTATCGCGGCGGTCGCGCTCAAGACGTATGGATCTATGACCTTGAAGCCAATACAAGTAAAAAGCTGACGACTCACAACATGACCGACAACATGCCGGTTTGGGTGGGCGACAAGATCTACTTTGCCTCCGATCGCGAATACACGCTCAACCTGTACAGCATCTCTCCCGACGGCGGCACCCCGAAAAAAGTCACCGATCACAAGGAATGGGATGTTCTCTTTCTCAGCGCCGGTCCAAAGCGCATCGTCTATGAGAACGGCGGCTACATTCGTCGTTACGATCCCGCGAAGGATGAAGATGTCAAGGTCACCGTGCGCATCCTGGGCGATTTCACCGAGACCATGCCCAAGGTACGCAAGATCAAGGATTTCATCTACGACGGAGACATTTCCCCCAGCGGTAAGCGCGTAGTTGTTGAAGCGCGCGGCGATATTTTCAGCGTCCCGGCCAAGGACGGCCGTATCCGCAACCTGACCAACAGCCAGGGCGTGCGGGAACGCAATCCTTCCTGGTCGCCGGACGGTAAGTGGGTCGCTTATCTAAGCGATCGCGACGGTGAATACCAGGTCTACGTCCGCGCCCAGGACGGCAGCGGCGACGAGCGGCGTATTACCAACGGTATGAACGTCTGGCTGTTCAGTCCCACATGGTCGCCCGACAGCAAGAAACTGGCCTTTGCCGACAAAACCCCCAAGCTGAACGTGGTGAACGTGGAAAGCGGCGAAGTGATCGAGATCTCGCGCAACAAGTACAACTATCAGGTCCTGTTCAGTTGGTCGACTGACAGTAATTGGCTGGCCTATACCAAGGGTAACGAGAACGGTCTGACTTCCATCTGGGCCTACGATGCCGGCGCCAAACAGCACCACCAGTTGACCAGTTCCTATATCCACAGTTATGCGCCCTCCTTCTCGCCGGACGGCAAGTATCTCTACTTCCTGTCGGGCCGCGATTTCAACCTTACCTTCAGTGATTGGGAGTTCGACTATCTCTACACCAACGCGGATCGCATTTACGCTGCCGCCCTGAGAGACGACGTCCCCAATCCCTTCGCGCCGACCAGCGATGAGGAAGAGATTGCTGAAGAGAAAAAAGAACCCGAGGAACCCAAGGACGACAAAAAGAAGAAAAAGAAAAAAAAGAAGGCTAAGAAGGACGATGCCAAGGAAGGCTCAGCCGGTGACAGGAGCAAACCCACGCTTCAGGTAGCCGGCTTCGAAGATCGCGTCTTCGTCCTGCCGCTTCCTTCCGGTAACTACAGGGCGCTGACCGCGACGGATGCCGGCGTGGTATTCATGCAGGACAGCAACCTGCGCTACTTCCAGTTGAAAACGAAAAAGGCCGAAACCGTGATGGAACGGGTCGGAAGCTACGCACTGGCCGCCAAGGGCAAAAAATTGCTTTACTTCTCGCGCGGCACATACGGTACGGCCGACCTGAAGAAAGGCGCCAAGGGTGCGCCGCTGCCCCTGGACAACCTGGAAATGAAGGTCGATCCGAAGGCAGAATGGCAGCAAATCTACAAGGATGCAGCCAGGCTGATACGGGACTGGTTCTACGACGGCGGTATGCACGGCTATGACTGGGACGTACTAGTTAAAAAGTACCAGCCCATGGTGGACGCTATGCGCAGCCGAGCGGACCTGGATTTCATCTTGGGCGAATTGGGCGGCGAACTGAATGCCGGTCATTATTATGTGAACTCCGGTGATAACGTACAGGTGACCCGTCGGGACAACGGCCTGTTGGGCGCCCGCATTGTGGCCGATGACTCCGGCTACTATAAAGTCGGCAAGATCCTGGACGGCGAGAACTGGCACCCCAACTTCCGCTCCCCTCTTCGCGACGTCGGCGTCAATGTCAACGAGGGCGATTTCATCCTGGCCGTGGACGGCGAGGATATCAAAACCGACACCAATTTCTACCGCACCCTGGAACACAAGGGCAACCGCCTGGTGAGCCTGTTGGTCAACGACAAGCCCACCAAGGAAGGCGCCCGCATGGAAAAGGTGCGCACGATAACGCGCGAAACCAATCTCTTCTACCTGACCTGGGTCAACGAACGCAAGAAGATGGTGGCAGAGAAATCCGGCGGTCGCATCGGCTATATGCACCTGCCGAACACGGCTGTAGACGGCAACCGCGAGTTGCACAAGAACTTCTACGCCCAAATGCACAAGGAAGCCCTGATCTTCGACGATCGCTACAACGGCGGCGGTTTCATTCCCTTCAACATGATCCAGTTGATCGAGCGCCCCGTGCTCAGTTACTGGGCGCGCCGCAACATCGCACCCATGCGCACGCCGACTTACGCTCACACGGGACCCAAGGCTACCCTGATCAACGGTCTGGCCGCCTCCGGCGGTGACGCGTTTCCCTATTACTTCCGCGAGCGCGGTTTGGGGAAACTGTTCGGCACGCGCACCTGGGGCGGTCTGATCGGCTTGTCCGGTAACCCGGGTTTTGTGGACGGCGGCTCGGTTTCGGTGCCCATGTTCCGCTTCTATGACTTGGACGGCAATTGGGCGATTGAAAACGAGGGTGTCTCGCCCGATGTCGAGGTGGTCGACCTACCGCACCTGGTGGCCCAAGGCCAGGACCCGACATTGGAAGCCGCGATCGACCATTTGATGAAGGAATTGGAAAGGAACCCGCCGAAGGCTCCGGCTATTCCTACGCCTCCGGACGAATCCAAACTGAAATGAACCGGTTCATGGAGGCGGTAAGCCGCAAGGGCCCCGCCTCCATGCATCTTTTCCGCACGGTTTACGCTTAAATATACAAGTGCCGGCGAACGGCGCACCTCGTGAAACCGGTGTTCATGCAGAGCACCCCAACGGGCGGGCAGGTGGATTGATCGCTTGTAATCCCGCCGCTTGACTCTTGGAGCTTTTATGCGACCTCATGCCCTGATGCTGCTGTTTTTGTTTTTGACGGGATTCCTCTCGGCAACCGATGCGGGTCTGAATCTGAACGAACCCCTTCCCGCCGATCCTTCTTACATCGTGAAGAAGTTGGATAACGGTTTGACCTATTACATCCGCACCAACAAAAAGCCCGAGAACCGGGCGGAACTGCGTCTGGTGCTGAACGCCGGTTCCATGCAGGAAGACGACGACCAGTTGGGTCTGGCCCACTTTATCGAACACATGGCCTTCAACGGTTCGACCAACTTCTCCAAAAATGAATTGGTGGACTACCTGCAAGGCGCGGGCATGCGCTTCGGCCCGCACCTGAACGCGGTCACCAGTTTCGATCGCACCGTCTATATGTTACGCGTACCCACCGACCAGGACGATGTGCTGGCCAAGGGCTTTCAAATCCTGGAAGACTGGGCCCACGGTTTGACCCTGGACGCCGAGGAAATCGACAAGGAACGCGGCGTGGTCATCGAAGAATGGCGCAGCAATCGCGGCGCGGGCATGCGTATGTTCGAAAAACAAATGCCGCTGATGTTCAAAGGTTCCCGCTACGCAAATCGCTTGCCCATCGGCAAGGTAGAGATTCTGGAATCGGCTCCTCGCGAGGCGGTCCAACGCTTTTATAAGGATTGGTACCGTCCCGACCTGATGGCCGTGGTGGCTGTCGGCGATTTCGATGCCGCCGTGATCGAGAAGTACATCGTCGACCACTTCTCCAAGATTCCCGCGGCAAAAAATCCTCGCGAGCGCAAGGTATTCCCGGTTCCCGGCCACAAGGACACCTTGTTTTCCATCGAGACCGACCCGGAGCTGACCTCCTCCAGCATCAATGTGATGCATAAGCATGCGCCCGTGACCTACAAAACCGTCGGGGATTATCGCAAACTGGTGATCGAGAACCTCAGCGAGAGCCTGTTCAACCAACGCTTGAGTGAATTGACTCGCGAGGCCGATCCGCCCTTCCTGGGCGCCTATGCCGGCGCAAGTTCCTTTGTGCGCAGCCTGCGGAGCTACAGCTTGAACGTTTCCGTCAAGGAAGGCCATTTCGAGCAGGGTTTCGTCACCTTGCTACGGGAAATGAAGCGTGTGAAACAACACGGTTTCACCCAGAGCGAACTGGACCGGGCTCGCAAGCAAACCCTACGCAGTTTGGAAGTTGCCTATAACGAACGCGACAAGTCCGACTCGCGTACCTTTGTCTCCACCTGCATCAGTCACTTCCTGGAAGGCGAGGCCCTGATCGAAATTGATCAGATCTTCCCCCTGTTCAAGGCCATCCTGCCGACTATCACGTTGGAAGAATTGAACACGGCGTCCGACGGCATGATGACCGAGGAAAACCGCGTAGTCATGATCACCGCGCCCGAAAAGGAAGGGCTGGCGGTTCCCACCAGGGACGAGGTGCTGAGTTGGTTCGACAAAGCGGAAAAGTTGACCTTGGAACCCTATAAGGACAAGGTCAGCGACGCCCCGCTGGTCCAAAACCCGCCCAAACCCGGCAAGGTTGTCGAAGAGAAGAAACACGAGCGAGTCGGCGTCACCGAATGGAAACTGTCCAACGGTGTGCGCGTGGTTTTGAAACCCACCGATTTCAAAAACGATCAGGTCATGTTCACCAGCTTTAGCGAGGGCGGCACCAGTCTGGCTCCCGATGCCGACTATCGTTCGGTAGCGGTGGCGACATCCCTGATTCGCTCCAGCGGGCCGGGTCGTTTCGATGTAGATGAACTGCGCAAGAAACTGGCGGGCAAGGTTGCCGGCGCCAATCCCGGCATCGGCGCCCAAACAGAGAGCATCAGCGGCGGCGGCTCACCGGCGGACCTGGAAACCGCTTTACAGTTGGCCTATCTCTATTTCACCGAACCCAAGATCACCGAGCGCGCGCACAAAGCCACCCTGGCTCAGTGGGAGAACTTCGTGCGCAACCGCCTCAAGCGACCGGGCACAGTCTTTGGTGATGCGGTCATGGCGAAGTTGTATCAGAATCACCCCCGCTACAAACCTTGGACGGTTGAACTGCTGAAACAGGTAGATCCGGACAAAGCGCTGGCCTTCTACAAAGACCGCTTTGCGGATGCTTCCGACTTCACCTTCATCTTCGTCGGTAACTTCGAGTTGGACAAGATCAAACCCATGATCGAGACCTGGTTGGGCGGTCTACCTGCCATAGATCGGAAAGAATCCTGGCGCGACCTGGGCGTGGAACTGCTCAAGGGCAAGCACAACCTTGTCGTGCGCAAGGGTCTGGAACCTCGCGCCACGGTGAGCATTCGCTTCCACGGCGACCATCCCTACAATGCTAAAGATCGCTATGCCATGTCCTCGCTGAACGAGGCATTGAATATTCGCTTCACCAAACTGCTGCGCGAGGAGATGGGCGGCGTTTACGGCGCTTCCGTCAGCGGCGGCTTGTCCCGTTGGCCCAAGGGGAACTTCAACGCCAGTATCGACTTCACCTGTGACCCGGAGCGAGCGCAAGAATTGATTACTGTCTGTTACACCGAATTGGAGCGCCTGGCCAAAGAGGGCTTCGAGGAAGAGACGGTGAAAAAGGTGAAGGAAGCCCAAATGCGCAGCTACGAGGAAGGATTGGAGCGCAACTCATTCTGGCAAGGAAATCTTTCCTTCCGCTATCGCCATGGCTTGGATCCCAACGGTATCTTGGACTATCCCAAGGAGCGGGTCGAGACGCTAACCAAAGAGACCTTGCAAAAGGCGGTCAAGACCTTCTATCTGGGTCCCAATCGTCTTGAAAGCCTGCTGCTTCCCGAGGAAGGCGCGGCCGAATCCAAGGGCGGCGAATAAATCAACCGGGGCGGCGGGCACCTGCCGCCTTTCTTCTTATTTAGTTGCAAACAACTCGTCGATGCTGGATACGTCGAAGAGAGCTTCAAACCATTTGTCTAGTGTACTGCTGTCAGCATCCTCGATCTTTGATTCCGCCCATTCGGGGACCAAACCGAACTTTTTATGTATCAATTTCCGAAAGAGTTTGACCTCTTTTTCTCGACCTTGCTCCAGACCTTGCTCCAGACCTTGCTCCAGACCTTGCTCCAGACCAGTCTCAAGGCCTTCTTCGAATAACATGGTTCCCCAACTACCAAGATACATCTTCATCTTCTCATCTCCTACTTCCTTATTTAGTTCCTGCTTGAGCTGCTTGTCAAGCCCCATGGGCAAGCGCATGACATAATCGATGAAGTTCAGTAGATCCACGGTTTGCTGTCTCGACCATTTTCGTCGGAGTAGCAACCGGATTAATCGGAATTTTATCATGTATCGCCGGCGATCATCCTTTTTGGTAAGTAGAGATTGAAGATGCGCTACTACCACCAATGCAAACGGACTGTCGTTTTCAGCAAGCTCATCCATGCGTTCGCGATAGTCCCACAGTTTGACCGTGGGAAATTCAATCGATGTTTTGCTGCCAAAATAACCGTAGCTGAATCCCTTGGGATGCCAATTCGGGTTACTGTCGGCCAGGATTGCAAGGCTGACTACGACCCGACCGTATTTGTCAAACCCGCGATAGTTATAGATGAACATTCTTTTCCCAAAGTCACTGTCGCGGGCGGCTTGGACCTCGACATGGATTAGAATCCATACTTCTTCTTTCTTTCCGACCAAATAGACCTTAACCAGCTTATCTACACGCCGGTCACCCTCCTCATTGTCCAAACCAAGTTCTTGAAGCTCCTGTTCCAAGAACACGAAAGACCGGCTCCAGTCAATGCCGGCAAAAACTTTGGGGAAGAAAAACAGCATGAATTCGGGAAAATAATTACTGATGACCTTTTTCCAGGGATGATCGTACAGGTTGTTCGTTTTTATGTCAGAGCGATCGGGTTGCATGAATACTCCAGATTCGTTAGTCTGGAGATCCTAACACTCACGCTCTTTCTCTTGTTGAACAATTTTCTCAATGCTTCTTTTTTATTTTGTTCGCGAATAAATATAAATACTCTTCCCTACCCTCGCTTTCCAAATCTATCTCACATCAACCGCGCCGTGTCCTGTTAGGATAAACGGGTGGAGGTCTGAATGAATCGATCCCAACCCTCGTCATTCGGTTGGACCGGCGGACAATACAGCATTTACAGAGTTGCCCTGGCCGCCCTATGTACCGTCTTGATCAGTCGACAAATTGCGGGAGATTCTCCCGGCCTGGTGGCCGCTCGTGAAGCCTGGACCGCCCTCAACCTCTCCCCTACCCTAATGCCCTGGATTTTCCTGCCCGCTCTCATTGCCTGCCTGGCTCTGGCGGTCGGCCGGTTCGATCGTATCGCGGCGGCGTATCTACTCCCTTTCATGCCCATTCGATGGGAGGGACCGGGCATGGTATCGGCCTCTGTCACCCTGTTGCTGATCCTCCATTTGTTCGTCCCCGCCGCACCTTACGGTTCCCTGGCCGCCAAGGACCGCGTCGACCCGGCCGGTGATTGGCGCTTGCCGAGAACAATCACCGTCCTCGCCTGGATCGCCCTGATTGCAACCTGCCTGGTTAACGGCGCCCTGATGTTCACCCAAGCCGAGAGCATGGTCATCAAAAACCACGGGCTGGTTCTGTTACTCTTCCTCCTGGCTTCCGCGGGGTTCCTATCCCGCTTTTGGGCCTGGACTGCGCTGTTGATAGGGAATCTGATCATGGTCGTCACCATGCCCGCCGCACCTTATCTGGACCTGATCGTCCTTCAACTGCTGGCTTTCCTCCCCTCCTGGCTTCCGCCTACGACACCACAAGAAAAAGAGTATCTGTTCTACGATGGGAATTGCGGTTTGTGCCACCGAGCCGTTCGTTTCGTCCTGGCCGAGGATTCTACCGGCGCCTTGCTGCGCTTTGCCCCGTTGCAAGGAGAGAAAATCACCGAACTCTTGGACGAAACCCAGCGCAACAGCCTTCCCGACAGTCTGGTCCTGGCCGACGCCGACGGCCGAATCCTGGTCAAATCGACAGCGGCGCTCACCATCGGCAGAAGACTGGGTGGTCTATGGCGTCTGGCCGCATATCTTGGATTTGCCGTTCCCCGAGTGATCCGTGATGCTGCCTATGACGGCATCGCGCGCATCCGCTACAAACTTTTCGCCCAACCCAAGGAAGCCTGTCCCCTACTCCCGCCACATCTGCGTGACCGGTTCGAGTTCTGACTAATTCCAACTCTTGACCCGACCGCCATACAAAAAAATACAGAATGCCTGCCCCTGATTTCCCGTTTCTACGACTCTATTTGCATGAAGCCCGAATTGTGGCAACAATACCCGGGCTGAATGAATGCCGACAAGGCTTCTATCCAAGAACAAAGGGGACAGCTTTGATTTTTGCGCGTCTTTTCATTTTCTCTATTTTTCTCACCGGTTCGATCTTCGCCCAGCGCCCGCTGACCGTTGAAGACATCATGAAGTTCAACCACATCAAAGACGTAACCATATCCGCCGACGGCGAGTGGGTGGGTTACGCCACGACCAAGGATCGCGGTGACGGTAAGGGCGTCATTCGCGCGACAAAGGGAGCCGGTCACTATCGTATCCCTCTCGGTCGTCGTCCGGTCATTTCCAACAAAGGTGCATGGGCCGCCATGGAGATCGTACCCTCCCTGGCCGAGACTGAGAAAGCCAAAAAGAAAAAGAAGAAATTGAAGAACGCCATGGTCTTGATCAACACGCTCAGCGGCAAGTCCGAACAGTGGGAACGCGTCAAATCTTTTGCCTTCAGCGATGACGAGTTGTGGTTCGCCCGCCTTTTCCATGAAGAGGAAAAAGAAGAAGAGGACAAGGACAAAAAGGCCGATAAGAAAAAGAAAAAGGAAAAAGAAGAACTGGGCACCCGCCTTGTCTTGCGACGCCTGCAAACCGGGGATGAATACCAGATCGACGGCGTCACCCGCTATGCCTTCGACAAACAAGGCAAATACCTCGTCTACGCTGTCGCCCTGCCCGGCGGTGAAGGCAACGGCCTTTTTATGCGCTACCTCACCGGCGATCCCTCCTCCCCCGCCACGATCGAAGAAAAGACCAAAAGTTCTTTTGCAAACATCGCCTGGGCTCCTGACGGCTCTCATCTGACCTGGCTGCAAACCGTTAAAGCTGAAGAAAGCAAAAAACCGGCGGCCTATGACCTGCATTTGCTACAGATCGACAAGCTGAAACGGCATCAGGCATCCGACATCCCCTCCGGTTGGCATATCCCTTCCCAAAGCAAACTTCAGTGGACCGAGGACAATCAACGCCTGTTCTTCGGTCTGCGCCCCACCCCGAAAGACGCCGAGGTTGAAGAAGAAGTTAAAAAAGAAAAAGAAAAGGAAGAGATGTCCGAGGATGATTCGGAAGCAGATATGTACGATATCGAAAGCATCCGCAAGAAAAACGAACTGGATGTTTGGCACCACAAGGACAAGCGCATCAAAACCGTCGTGAAGACGTCCTGGAAGGAAACCAGCAAACGAACCTTTGCCGCGGTCTTCCATATCAAGTCCAAGAAAACGGTGCAGTTGGCCGATGAAACCATCCCCTCTGTCAACTTCACCCAAAATGCCCAAGGCGTCCTGGCGGCAACCAATGTCCCCCATGCTCGCAAACTGTTGTGGACCGGCAACATGACCGATCTCTACCATATCGACTTGCAGAACGGTAAACGCACCCTGATTCAAGAGAAATTCCAACAAAACGGCGCCTGGACCCTTTCGCCCGGCGGCCGCTATATCGCCTATATGAAAGACGATAAGGTATTTCTGTTGGACGTGCGCCGCAATCGTACCCGGATCCTTAACGAGGGTTTGGACGTGAGCTTTTTCGATGAAGACCACGACCGTCCTTCCAAGGCGCGCGGTTACGGCTTCGGCGGTTGGGTGAAAGACGACGCCGCGGTATTGGCCTATGACAAATACGACATCTGGGTCTTTCCAACGCGTGAGAAGGAGACCCCCTACCAACTGACCGGAAACGTGGGCCGCACCAAAGATCTGCGCTTCCGCGTCCGCGATCTGCGGGAAAAGGGACGCACCTATTTCGAGCCCGACGAGCGCCTGCTGTTGGAGTCCTACAACTACGAAGAAAAGAACTACGGTTATTATGCCGCGGAGTTGGGCAAACAAAATGTGCACCCTCGTCTGGAGGGTCCCAAACGTTATCGCTTCAAGGTGAAAGCCGAGCGGGCGGACAAGATTGTTTATAGCCAGGAGTCTTTTGAAGAGTTCCCGGACCTGTGGGTTTCCGACAGCATGCTGAACGGTCCCCGGCGGTTATCCACCGAAAATCCCCAAATCAGCGAGTTCATTTGGGGCAAACCGGAACTGGTCTCCTGGACAAGCATGGACGGCAAGCCCCTAAAAGGCGTCCTTATCAAACCGGAAAATTACCAGGAAGGTAAGCGCTACCCGGTACTGGTCTATTATTACCGCTTCTTCTCGCAACGCATGTACGAGTTCAACGAGATGGTGGTGAACCACCGACCCAACTTCCCGTTCTACACAAGCAACGGTTACTGCGTGTTCCTGCCCGATATCCACTTCACCGTGGGCGAACCGGGCATGTCGGCGGTGCGCAGTCTGGTGCCCGGCGTCCAGAAGTTGATCGACATGGGCGTCGCCGATCCTGAGGCCGTGGGTCTGCACGGCCACTCTTGGAGCGGCTACCAGAGTGCTTACGTGGTCACGCAGACCGATATGTTCGCCTGCACCATCGCCGGCGCGCCCGTGGGGAATATGACCTCGGCCTATACGGGTATTCGCCTGGGAAGCGGCTGGGGCAGGTTGTTTCAATACGAACGCGGCCAGAGTCGGCTCGGCGGTTCCTTGTGGGAACGACGCGATTTGTATATCGAAAACTCGCCGGTGTTTTTTGCGGATCGCATCAACACGCCCACTTTGATCATGTTCGGCGACGAAGATACCGCCGTGCCCTGGCAGCAAGGCGTCGAACTCTACCTGGCCATGCGTCGTTTGGGTAAGGACGTTATCTTCCTACAATACCACGGCGAGCCGCACCATCTGAAAAAGTACCCGAACAAGGTAGACTACACCTTGAAGATGAAGGAGTACCTGGACCATTACCTGAAGGGCGAGCCGCCCGCGCCGTGGATCTCGGAGGGCGTTCCCTATAAGGGTAAATAAAACGGCCGGCGGCACGTCGGCTCCGCTCGGCGTGCCCTGAACCCGCTAGGAATCGTTGTCCGGTGTGTCCTCGCCGGGCTGGGGCGGGGCGAACGGCGGCGGATCGTCTTCCGGTTTCGGTTCCTCATTGCCGGGTTCGGTCTCATGGTCATGGCGGTGACCGGGATTGGCTGCCGTCATCTCCAAAAACTCCGGTTCTTGCAAACAAATCATAGGCCGGCTCCTTGGATTACGTTAATTTACTCTATCAAATCCTATCGGCCGAAAAGAAAAGTTCTTGCCGGGAAAATCAAAAAAGGCCCGCGCGGTGCCGCGGGCCGATAGGAAAAACATCGTGTTGAATCCAATCAGTAGGCAAAGCGCACGGACAAGCCCGCCGGCTGCCGGCAAACATTGCCTACATAACTATTAAGGCGCGATTTATCGACGAATGAGGTCATGTCGCCATGAAAAAAACAGGGCACTACGCCGGCTTCAACCGTGACGGGTCCACTTCCCGGATCAGTGCCCGAGCCAAAATCCTGGTTGGGTCGACGGCGGGCAGACCGGAAAGTTCCGGGGTGGTAATGACCAACGGTAGTTCCGTGCAACCCAAAATCACAACACCGGCGCCGCGCTCGGCCAGGTGTGCCGCGGCATGCTGCAAGGCTGTCTCAGCGCGGTCATTACCGCTGCCGCCGTGCGCCTTGATACCGTAATCCGGGTTGTAGATCGCATCATGTACTGTTGCCTGCACCGCATCCTCGGGCAAAACCATCTCCATACCGCGACATTCGATCGCTTCTGAATATATCCCTGCCCGGCAAGTACCCGTGGTCGCCAACAGACCCACTTGCTTCACATCGGGTAGGTTTTGTTTCAGGTATGCCGCCGTTTCGTCAACCAGGTGCAACAGCTTCAGCTTGAATTTGGCCTCGCGCATCATGAATCGCACCATGCCCATGATGGGGTGTGCATGCGCGGTATTGCAGGGTACGCCCGCCACGCTGACCCCTATCAAGTCCAATTTGCGCGCCATGGCAATGATCCCGCGCGAGGGAGGGTCCCCCTTTCCTTCCAGCAGCCAATCGGTGCGATCATCGACCAATGAGGAGAAGGACAGGTGCACCACGTCCAAATGGTCCTGGTCCGTAGCGGCCGCGGTTTCTTCCAAAATCTTGCGGTGCAGGTCCAAACCCGCTTCCGGCCCCATGCCGCCGATGATTCCGATTGTTTTCATGTCTACCTTCCCCCACCCTGGAATCGGGCCCAACGGCCGGAAGCTAAAGCATAGCGCAACCATTTCCAAAACTCGCGCTCAATTTCCCCGGATCGCCCAAAATGCCGGCCTTCCAACAACAACGAGAAATACGGGCGCCTGGGAGTTACTCTTGAGTCCGGCTGCTGAATTGACGATAATGTCGGAGACAACGGAAAGGGGGTTTTCAATGATCCGTGTCTTGATGGTTTGTACCGGTAATATTTGCCGCTCGCCGACTGCCGAAGGTGTATTTCGGAAGATGGTTGAAGAGCGCGGTGTCCAGGACCGGTTCCAAATCGATTCCGCCGGGATGATTGCCTATCACGTGGGTGAATCGCCCGACAGTCGCAGCACCAGAACCGCGTTGGCTCACGATATCGATATCCGTGCACAACGCGCCCGCCAGGTTACCCGGGACGATTTCGACAAGTTCGATTACCTGTTGGCCATGGACAACGGCCACTTGAGCGATTTACAGGCTATGGCCCCGGCAGAGGCTCAGTCCAAGATCGCACTCTTTCTATCCTACCTGGACGGGGGCGGTGATGTACCCGATCCCTATTACGGCGGCGCCTCCGGATTCGAAAAGACATTTCAGCTGATCGAGCGCGGCTCGGCGGCTTTCCTGGATCATTTGGACACCAAGGGCCTGATCTAACGGATGGGCTCGCGCCAGATGTAATTGATGATGCGACGCGCTGCCAAACCCTGCCTGCGATAGCTGGGCAAGGTGCTGTCATAGGTACAGACGGGCACCGGGATCACGGCTGTTACCGGCACGCCCATATCCAGCAGTTGTTGACGAATGAAGCCGCGCAGATCCAGCAGTCGCTTGGTGGCGCCCGGTTTGTGTTCCTGTAAAAAGTCGGCCAGTTGCGGTTCCCGCTCCACCCAGTCCAGATAGAGATCGCTGTCCACCTCGTAATTACGGCCGTGGATGGAGGGACCGATCCAGACCCGAACCCGAGTCATATCGTTGAAAAATCTGTCCAGGCTCTTGACGATGCCGGCGGCAGTACCCCGCCAACCAGCGTGCAAGATGCCGATGCGCCTGCCGTCGGTCACATGAACCGGCACGCAATCGGCCGTGCGGATCATCAGCACCGTATTGTAGGCATCTGTCACCAGGCCGTCCCCTTCTTGAGACGGACCGTAGAAGCTTTCATCGTCAAACACCTGGTTTCCGTGAACTTGACGCAACGACCGCCAGGAAAGTCTACCGGATGAGAAGAGGGGGTCAGTGTCCAGACAACTACCGACATGAACGTCCTTCCAACGATCGGACCAACAGTCATTTTCAGCAATAGTCACCATGAGACACACCTCCACAACCATCTGGATTGTAGCGGATTTGAAGGCGGAGCGGGCACTCGGATTGCCCGCTCCCATTCGAAATCAGGCTTTACGCCCGCGGCGCATCATCATCACGCCGGCGGCCGCCAGCAGCATGGTGAACAGGCCCATGCCCCACTCGGAGAGAGTGGGTATCGTAATCGGAACGTCCGGCACCATAAAGACCACCAGGCCGTCATGATCGGTAGCACGAAGCGGCGATAAGGGATCGTTTTCCAATTCCTCGGGGTAGTCCGCGTTGGCCCGGGCATACTCGATACCGCGAATGCCGGGCAACAGAAAGCGGGAAGCCAAAGCGTGGTCCAACACCTGGGAGGTACCGTCGAAGATGAACGAATAACGCTCTTCGTCAGGCACCAGGGTGAGTAGATTCACCAGATCGGGATCCAGTTCATCCGTTGCGGGAATCAAGGAACCCAGCGGGTCGGGATCACCGGTGATTTGGCCCAGGGCGTCCACGTAACCGTCCGTAAACTGGAAGGCGTTGAAGTCGCCCAGCACCAACAGGTTGATATCCGGGTTGTTATCTTGCAGTGCTTGCAGTTCCAAGCTGATTTGCAACGCCTGCTCATGACGTTTAGCGCGTACGAAGGGCCCTCTGTCAGGGTCGTCGATATCGTTGAGCGAGCGGTTGTGAACGGCCACCACGGTGATCGGCACCATCTCGCCGCCGGCTTCGATCAAAGCTTGCAACATCAGAGGCGGGCGGTCGTGCAGGGGAATGGGACCGGTGTCGCCGAAGGTGAATTGCACATCCGCTTGAATCTGGAAGAGGTTTTCCACCACCACCCCGGCGCGGGTCAGAAAAGCCAGGCTGATGCCGCCCAGGTCATTGGTCGGCAGGATGTGCACCGAATAGTTCACGCTTGAATCCTCGGCATTGATGCGCGCGGCCAGATCGTTGAGAATGCTTTCGCCGCCGGCTTCCTGTACAGCCAGGATATCGGGACTCTTCATGACCTCGCGAATCTGCATGGAGAACTTGGCCAGGCGATCGTTGCCCGAGAACAGGCGGAACAGGTTCAACGAACCGACAGTCGCCTCGCCCGCCAGCGGATCGCGAACGGGAACCGGTGACAAACCGACCGCACCGCGGCCCTTGGAACCGATGCTCAGCGTACTCGGCCAGATTTCGTAATCGCCGAATTCATAGCCGATGATACCGGTTGCACTGAACGGGGTTCCGGCTTGCACCAGATCACTCGGCAGGCCCAGGCGATCGATATCCATTTCGAAGACCTCCGGGTTGCCGTCCCATACGGGCAGTCCCTTGAGGCCGGGGAATTCGATACCGGGCTCGCGGAAGGGTCGATCGTTACCGGCGACAACAAAAGCCTCGGCGACGGGATCGGAACCAAAGCCCTGGTTGCCGCTGACGATCAGACCGGAGGGGATGGTGACCAGCATGCCTTCCAGGCGTTCGAAGGTCAGGGGATCCTGCGGCTGGTCCGGCGACGGCAGCGTAGCGTTCAGTTCGACGGCCGTAGGGATGGGATTGCCGGAGGAATTGACCGTAACCACCGGATTGATGATCTCGGTCAGGTCGAAGAATTCGTCGACCACACCGGAAACCGTTACCAGGTCGCCGGCGCCGACGGTAGGAGCACTGTCGGTGAAGACCCAGATGCCCTCGGAGGTGTCGGGATCGCCGTCTACATCCGCGTCGGGCGTTTGGATGGCAAAGCCGTCGGTGCCGACCACGGTAACCACACCGGAGGTTCTGACCGGTTGCTCGTCCGAGGGAGAGGCGAAACCACTGCCCTGGATCTCGGCAATGGTGAGCACCTGGTTGACCTCGCCGGGCGTAGGCGCTTGCTGCGTATAGGTAGAGGTGTTCAGCGGAGTTCCGCCGTCAGGAACCCGGCTGTTGGAATGACCCGCACCGTTGCCGCCGCCGCGCTCATCGATCTGGGGTTGTCCGGGCGTCAGCACGTCCAGCAGACCGCTGTCGTCACTGTCGTCGGTATCGTAGACGATCGCGTCGATGATATTGGTTGCGGTAACCGGCGTGTCATTGGGAAAATCGGCGGCGTCACCGACGAAGACGGCTACCGCATCGGCGCCGTTTTGCAGGGAGTTATCGGGGAAGACCAGATCCACGCCGGGCACGGCCGCGTTGCCCAGAACGAAGAAGCCTGTAGCGTCCAAGGTCTGACCGTCCAGGTCGAAAGCCAGGTAGGAGGCGTCGTCGGAACCGTTGAAGAAGACGACGACCAGGCCGTCAAGGAAAGCATTGGGCGGACCCAGCAGCTCGACGAATTCCAACATATCGGTGCCGTCGGTATCGGCGTCAACCTCGTTGATGACAACTTCGGCAGGCGGCAGGTTGGTGGCGCCGGGCGTGGGATCTTGGGCCACATATGTTCCGGTTTGCAGGGCCGTACCGCCGTCAGGCACGCGACTGTTGGAGTGGAAGGCGCCGTTGCCGCCGGCGCGCTCGTTCACCTGGGGCTGACCGGGCGTCAGCACATCCAGCAGGCCGGAATCATCGCCGTCGTCCGTATCGTAGACCACGGCATCGATGATATTGGTCGCGGTCACGGGCGTGTCGTTAGGAAAATCCGCGGCGTCACCCACGAACAGGGCCACGGCGTCTGCGCCGTTTTGCAGGGTGTTGTCGGGGAAGGTCAGGTCCACATTGGCCACGCCGGTGTTGCCCAGCACGAAGAAGCCGTCGGCATCCAGGCTTTGACCGTCCAGGTCGAACGCCGTATAGGAAGCGTCGTCGGAACCGTTAAAGAGAACGACAACCAGACCGTCCAGCGACGTGTTGGGCGCGCCGAACAGTTCGACGAATTCCAGTGTGTCGGTGCCGTCAGTGTCGGCGTCCACCTCGTTGATCACCACATCGGGCCCAACTACCGGCGCGTTGTTGGTTTCGCCGGGCGTGGGCGTCTGCTGGGTATAGGTGCCGGTTTCCAGGGCGTTGCCGCCGTCGGGCACGCGGCTGTTGGAATGGAAGGTGCCGTTGCCGTTACCGCGTTCATCCAACTGGGGCTGACCGGGCGTCAACACGTCCAACAAACCGCTGTCGTCGCCGTCGTCGGTATCGTAGACCATGGCGTCGATGATATCGGTCGCGGTAACGGGCGTGTCATTGGGGAAGTCCGTGTCGTCGCCCACGAACAGGGCTACGGCATCCGCACCGTTTTGCAGGGTGTTGTCGGGGAAGGTCAGGTCCACATTGGCCACGCCGGCGTTGCCCAGTACGAAGAAGCCGCCGGCATCGAGGCTTTCACCGTCCAGGTCGAACGCCGCATAAGAGGCATCGTCGGAACCGTTGAACAGCACGATCACCAGGCCGTCCAGGGAGGCGTTGGGCGTACCGAAGAGTTCGATGAACTCAAGCATATCGGTGCCGTCGGTATCGGCGTCCACTTCGTTGATGACCACGGTCGGCGGTACAAACCCCACGTTGGAGACGCCGGGTGTCGGGTCTTGGGCCACATAGGTCGTGGTCTCCAGCCGGTTACCGCCGTCGGGCACGCGGCTGTTGGAGTGGAAGGTGCCGTTGCCGTTAGCGCGTTCATCCAACTGGGGCTGACCGGGCGTCAACACGTCCAACAAACCACTGTCGTCACTGTCGTCGGTATCGTAGACCATGGCGTCGATGATATCGGTGTCGGTAACGGGCGTATCATTGGGGAAGTCCGTATCGTCGCCAACGAACAGGGCCACGGCATCCGCGCCGTTTTGCAGGGTGTTGTCGGGGAAGGTCAGGTCCACATTGGCCACGGCGGTGTTGCCCAATACGAAGAAGCCGTTCGCATCCAGGCTTTGGCCGTCCAGGTCGAACGCCTCATAGGAAGCGTCGTCGGAACCGTTGAACAGCACGACCACCAGGCCGTCCAGGGCCAGGTTGGGGGTGCCGTAGAGTTCGATGAACTCCAGCATGTCGGTGCCGTCGGTGTCCGCGTCGACTTCGTTGATCACCACATTGGGAAGCGAGGCCGTCAGGGCGCAGATGCCGGGATCCGGCGCCGTGTATACTGAATCCCAGGTCACCGTAATATCCTCGGTGGTCTCGTCGTCACCGGTGATGCCGTTGCCGCCGCCGGTAACCTCGTTACCGCTTTCGAAGCTAATCCGTTTGGTCGAGAAACCAAAGGTCGGATCTAAAGCCTGCTGGGGAATGGTCAGTGCGTCATCGGCGTAAGTAGAGGTAGCGGTATCTCCATCAGGTCCGTCCACCGCGACGCCGGTCTTGGAGGCCAGGGAATTGGAAGCCGAGGGCGTGCCCAGGTGAACCATGTCCACGTCCTGCACCAGGTCGGAAGCGCCGTCCCAGTAGAAGAGCACCGCGTTTTCACCGCTGTTGGTCAGGCCGGCGCTCGCGCCCAGATCGGTGGCAAGCATATCGGGCGTACCGGCATCGGTGCCGCGAATCTCGAAGTCGGCCTTGACACCGAAAGTAGTCTCGAAGCCGGCGCCGTCAAAGGCAATCACAATCACGCCGTCGGGGGCAATGTTGAAGCCGGGGGGAAACTGAACAATGAAGTCAGGATCACCGATACTGGGCGCGGGGCCGTCGCCGAATGCGCCGGGCAGCAGGGCGTAATCGGCGTCATCGGAAAGATAATAGTTATCCAGGCTGATGGAGGAGCCGGTGGGGTTGGCAATCTCGATGTACTCGTCGCTGGTGGGCGTCAGAACCGCCTCGCAAATCACCAGGTGATCATCGGTTGCGTAAACGAACAGCGGCAGCATACATATAGATAATGTAGTGAGCGCGCGTCTAATGAAAGCAGCAGGCAAATTAAAGCTCATGTAATCCTCGATGTGACAAGAGTGGGAAGCGGTCCGATGTGCACAGCACAAGCCGAAGGTTGGCCTCCAAGCAGGCAAACCCAAGAAGTTCCCTGGCAGAAAGGATGGAAATACGATTCAATTGGTCTTACGACCGAGTCTATAGGTTATACCCGCGAATCGTCAGAATTTGAAGAGGAACACGTTAAACTTCAAAATTTAAACATCGTTAGTCTGTCTGTTCGTGGGTTACTCCGGCGGACAGGCATTCGAAATATGTGGAGCCAGATCAAGCACGGACCCTCCGCCGGGCCAGTTGCCGACCCCTTCGAAAAACGCGGCGGCAACCACGCACAAGGCGGCTTGTTCCGAAACGCCGGGCGTTTGGCACCCGTCCACGGCAACGCAATCGTAGAATCCGCGATCCGCGAAGGTGACACTCGTCAGGTTCAGGGTAGCGCCGCTCGGCTTCACCTGGCGGAAGGACGGCCAGGCTATCGGCGCGCCGAGCAGC
>JAAUYB010040541.1_pt1 | contig 26072 bp, 24 predicted proteins | sample 7278071 | NCBI WGS metagenome assembly JAAUYB01 (sample SAMN14350121, study PRJNA611818) | marine sediment metagenome | isolation source: surface marine sediment (1.8m) | place: French Polynesia: Moorea | collected 2018-08 | reverse complement strand
CCGGTAGGCCGCTATATAAGAATAGTTTGCAAGAAAAAAAATGCAAAATTCCGGGTTGAAAAGGCATGTGTGCAATGGAGTCAAGCCGCCGGCTTAAGTCGATTGCACACCTGCGCAATCGAGTCAATCCGGCGTCTTGGGTCGATTGCACACCTGCGCAATCGAGTCAATCCGGCGTCTTGGGTCGATTGCACACCTGCGCAATCGAGTCAAGCCGGCGGCTGAAGTCAATTGCACACCTGCGCAATCGAGTCAATCCGCCGGCTTAAGTCAATTGCACACGTGCGCAATCGAATCAAGTCGGCGTCTTAAGTCAATTGCACACCTGCGCAATCGAATCAAGCCGCCGGCTTAAGTCGATTGCACACCTGCGCAATGCAGTCAAGCCGCCGGCTTAAGTCGATTGCACACATCTGAAATGGGCTCAAGACACCGGCTTGGGTCTGCGCAACCGAATTCAGAAGACCTCTACTCGCTGATTCGAACGCTTCGGTCGATCACCCGAGCGACTCAATCGGGATGGGGATGCTCTGCCGAGGAAAGATCCTGTCTAGATTCGTTGGATCATAAAGGTCAGATTGTCGTTTCCGCCCTTCTTTCCCAGGCATTTTTCCAGGATAGCGGCAGCCTGTTCGATCAGGGGAACGGAGGCGTCTTCCAAAACATCCTGAATCTCTTCCGGAGAGCAGTTGCTGACCTCGGGTTCGATGCCGTCGGTGGCCATCAGCAGAATATCGCCGGGTTTCACGGTGAAACTGCCCCAGGTAGGCAGCAGGCGGCCCATTTCCAGGTTCAACGGATGCCACTCTTTGGCCAGTTCCTCCGCGGAAATGGGAAAGGGAATGCCAGCGGTTCGGCCGATGCCGTCGGTAATTTCCTCGATGGAGGGCAAATCGGCGCGACCGGCCTTGACCTGTTTGTGGATCTTGGTCAATTGGAACAAGATATCGCTCATCTTGTCGTTATCGTCATAGGTAATTTCGTCGACGATGCCTTCCTTCATCAAGCCGCGCATAAACCGGCGGATCGGCTTGTAGTTGTCGCCCAGAAACAGGCCGTCGTGAATCTCGATCATTTCCTGCATGTGGCCGTCGCGCAGCCTGTAGAAGCGAGAATCGCCGGTGCTGCAATAGGCAACCGTATCGCCCTTCAAGGCAACCGAGATCAGGGTGGTGGAAGCACCTTCACCGAGACCGCCGCGGGGTTCCCGTTTTTCGCGGATTTCCCGGTCCAGGGTCAGGTGGGAAAAAAACAGCCGGCGTGGGTTGGACCCCTGCATCTCTCCAAAAATTCGCGCGAAATGATCTACGGCATAGTTCGCGGGCATGGCGCCGTAATGGGAATCGGCCAGTAACAGCAGGTCCACCTGTTGATTGACGTTAATCACGGCCATAGCGTCCTCGTTGCCGTCAACCTTCTTTTTGATGCAGGACTTCCGTCCGGGAGTGATGCCGCCTACTCTCTTCGGGCCGAATTCGAAAACCTCCGCCTGGTTGGGCTTGACGTAATCCGTGCCGTGGATGGTAAAGGTTTTTTGTCCTTTCATAGGTTCGAAATGCTCCTCGATCACACAACTTATCAGTTTAACCCAAACACCCCTGAAACGAGCCGGCGAAATATGACATGAAACTGCTGCCGGGCACTTGAATGAAAGGCCGGTTTTGAATGTTAATTCGTGTCAAGCTTTTGTCGATTCCTCCGATAGGACTAGGGAACAGGAGGTGGCAATGAGTCGTTCCACGCGACTATCGACCGCGGCGCATATCATGATGTATTTGTCTTGGAATGAAGGTGATCGCGTTCGCATCGATGATATTGCCATAAGCGCGAAGGCAAATCCGTCACGTTTAAGGCAACTGTGCAGCCTGTTGGCGCAAGCCGGGTTCATCCGCTCATTCAAGGGAGCCAAGGGCGGAATCGAATTAGCGATTCCCCCGGAACAAATATCGCTGTATGACTTGTGTCTCGCGATCGATGATCTCAATTTTTTTGCGCTGACGCCACATGACGCCAATCGAAAGTGCCCTATCGGCGCCACTATCGGGAGTATACTCGACCGGCTATACCAAGATTACAACAACATCTTTACGGAGTATCTGCGCGCTACCAGCGTGATGGACCTTTTGGAGATGTCGAACGAGGAAAATGCCGCCGCACTTGCCGGAAAAACGGCGTAGCGGTTTTTTACTCATATCAGCCGATTTGTGGTTTAATGTTGTCTAATGAACCTTTGGGGAAGGTAGTTGATGGCGCGTGACGACGAGCTTTGGAAATCTTGGATGCGGTTATGCAAAGACCCGCGCACCAGTGCGGAGCTTTTGGAGAAGGCCGCTTACTGGGAGTCGATCAACGATCCCAATCACTACGAGATTCGTCTGGCCATTGCCCGCCACCGCACAACCACGTCGGATCTTCTGACCAAGCTCTCCATGATCAAACACCTGGCCATTCAAATATCGGTAGCGGGTCATCCCAACCTCAGTGAAAAAACTGCCGTCAAAATTCTCAAGAGTCAATTACGCGAATTACGGCGGGCCCTGGCGGGTAATCCCAAGATTCCCTTGTTCGTCATGGAGAAACTGGCCAAAGACTATAAAGATGTCCGCGTTCGCCTGGCCAAAAACGTTGCCATCCCCAGAAGCCTCATGATGAAAATCGCCTCCGAGCGTGATCCGCAAATTCGCATCGCGCTGACAAAAAACCAGAGCTTGCACCATTCCATTCTGGAGCGCTTGAGCAAGGATAAAGATGTGGCAGTGCGTCTGGCCGTGGTCGATTCTGAGAGCATTCCCATTTCCGGGTTGCGGGAAATGGCCGGGGACCCCTCGGACAAAGTTCGCGAGGCCGTCTTCAACCGCGCCATGGACGACTTCCCCACTGATGTCGAGTTATTTCGCATTCTGGCGAAGGGTAAGAAAAGCGTTCTGGCCCAAGACGCCAAGGCTCACCTGGATCATCTGTTGACCGCGGAACACGTTGAGGCCGTCTCGGAAGAGGGGATTGACGACGGCTCGCCCATGAGTTTCGGCGACGATATGGACGCTACCTTGTCTTAGCCAGCCGTTGCTTCAGGGTTCGTTCCGCTTTTTCCCGAAGACCCAGACCGCTGACGCTTTGGGTGTTGAACCATAATCCCTGGTTCAGGTGCAGGCGGCGCTTGCCCTGCAATCGCACCAATTCTTCCCAGGTCTCCCGCCAGTGAGCGGCATCGGCGCGACCCGCCAACTCAATCATTTCCCCGGCGAAATCACTGAAGAAATGCTGGGGTTGGAAACCGTTGGCCAGTAGCGTCAATTCACGAACGGTAGCCATGAGGTGATCTTGGAAACGGGGCCAGATGATTTTGTCGCGCTGGATGTCCTGGAAATAATCCAGGGCATGCCCCTCGTCCAACATCAAACGCAGCCAGGTCATGGCGCGCCGTACATCCTCCCGGAAAATATCCCAGGCTTCCTCGTCTGTCTCGAGCTGACGGAAACTGATGGCGGCCAACCGTCGAGCCAGGGCCTCTTGTTTGTTGAACTTTTGGGTGAGGATGCGGGTTTTGTCGTCCTCGGTGAGACTTTGGAAGGCCATCTTCTGGCAGCGGGAGCGAATGGTGGCCAACAGCGCCTTGACGTCGGAGGCAATCAGGATGAAATACACGTACTCCGGTGGTTCTTCCAGTGATTTCAGGAACGCGTTGGCGGCTTCTTCGCGAAAACGTTCGGTGCCGTCGATGACGATACAGCGGCAGCGAGCCTCGAAGGGCCGAAAATGCAGGTTCTCGGAGATCTCGCGGACCTGGTCCACCTTGATATCGTTGCCGTCCGGGGCGATCTCTTTATAATCCGGATGGTTGCCGCTGTCGAATTTATGGCAATGACCGCATTCGCCGCAACCCGTCCGCTTCTCACATAACATGGCGCGGGAGAGGCACTGAGCCGTCAGCCTTTTGCCGATGCCGTGCGGACCGTAGAACAAAAGGCCGTGGTGCAGGTTGTTCTTCTCTACCATGCGGCTGAGAATTTTCTTCAGTCGGTCGTGGCCGTATACCGAATCAAACAAGAGCGGCCACCCATTCATCCACGTGATGACGAATATCCGCGGCCACTAAATCCGGTTCGCGGCCCGCATCGATGATAGTGAATCGATCGGGGTCGGCCTCGGCAATTTTCAGGAAGGACTCCCGAACGCGATAATGGAAGGCCATGTCTTCGTCCTCGAAACGTCCCTCGGTATGCACCAGATCTTCGTCCACGTTGCGCTGACGGGCGCGTTGCAAACCAACTTCGGGATCCAGGTCGAGTAATATGGTTAGATCGGGCTGCAAGCCGCCGGTACCCAATCGGAAGATATTGTTCAAATCATCTCGGCCGATGCCGCGCGCCGCGCCCTGATAGGCCACGGTTGAGTCTTGATAGCGATCGGAGACTACCCAAATACCTTGGGCAAGTTGCGGCTGGATCACTTCGGCATGATGCTGGGCGCGATCGGCCAGATAGAGTAGAGCTTCACAAACGGGCGTCATGCGCGTATGTCCGGGGTCCAACAAAATCTTGCGGATCTTTTGCCCGATCGCGGTACCGCCCGGCTGTTTGGTGATCAGGCAGGGAATGCCTTGAGCCCTCAGGTACTCGCCCAACATGCGGTGTTGCGTCGTTTTGCCGCAACCCTCGATCCCTTCCAATGTAATAAAACGTCCACGTTTCTCCATAGCACCTGCATCTTATCATGCACCGCTCACGGGCAGAAGTGAAAAGCCCCTTGAAGCTTGAGGCCGGGAGCTTGAAGCTTGCTAGACTCCGCTTGCACCGGTGAGTTGGCAGTTAATGCAAATGTCGTCCGGACATTTGCGTAAGCTGTGACGTAGGCGCTGCATCGGTTCGCCGTTTTCTATTTCTTCGTAGGTTTGTTTCAGGAAATTGCCGACCGGTTCATGCACCGTACAGGGTCGTACACTGCCGTCCGGGGTCAGGTACAGGTTGAACCACGGCAGTTGGCAGTTGATGGGTTTGATGCTGCCTTCTGCCGGGTCCACGGCTTCTCCCGTATTCGCGAACGGGGACAGTGCCGCTCCCACGCGTTCACTGCGTTCATCCGGGGTGTCCATGGTGATCAACCGGATGCCGGCGTTGTCGGCCATGGTGCGCAATTCGGGCAGGGCTTCCATAAATTTGTCCAAGGTGCGCGCGTCATCATGCTGTTTGACGGCGCCCGGCAGAGTTCGGAACAAACGCAGTTGGACCGTGGTGGGTTCCCACCGGCTGACCCAATCCATGAATGCCTTCAGGTCGTGGCAATTGTCTTCCTGAACCGTAAAGTTGAACCTGGTGACGGGGATAGGCCCCGTATGACTTTTTTTGGCGTCCGTAAAGGCTTGTAGGCGTTCGTTCAACTTCTCCCAGGTAGCGCCTACCCTGATGCGCTCATAAGTTTCTTTGGTGCCGCCGTCGCAGGAGAAAATGACCTCGTTGACCTTATTGCGCAAGGTGGCCTCGATGAACTTGTCCTTCATCAACAACCCGTTGGTGCAGTAACTGATGAAAGGAACGTTGTAGTCGCCCGCAATATCCAGAATTTTGTCGAAATGAGCCGTGACAAAGGGTTCCGCGCCGCAGGAAAGGTAGAGATAGCGGGTGCGCGGAAGCATTTGCTTCGCCATGCCCGCAAACATTTCGGTGGTCATGGGTCGCGCCACGGGCTTGCGGTCCGGATCGGAAAAATAGCACATGACACAACGCAGATTGCAGGCATCGTTGGTGTCTACGCGAAGGAGCAGGTAGCGTTTGCGCACGGCGCGCACGGTCTTAACCACGGCGAGGCGAAGCGACGGTGACTTGATTTTTCGATAGATCTCTTGAACGGAATAAAGGTTCATAATGGTGTTGGGAACTCCTTAGCCGTTGCGTTCCATGGGTGAACCATGGTACCCAATGAGGCCCGGTGTTTGACCGGCGGCGAGCGAGCCTAGTATGCAACAGGAAACAGCATGAGTCAATTTATACGCATTCCCGATCGAACCTTGATGGAAATCGTGGCGAAAGGCCGAAAAATAAGGCCGGAAGGGCATTCCAGGATTCCACCCGAGTATTTCTCCCCCATACCGCCCATTCGCTGGGTCTTTTGGCAACGCTTGCGCATGATCCGTTCCCTGATACAGAAATACGCCGGCGGCGCCCGCAATTGCCTTGATTTCGGCGGTGGGGGCGGTGTGTTGGCGCCCACTCTGGCCGGATGCTTCGAAGAGGTGGTGCTTTTGGACCTGGCGACGTACGAGGCCGACCTGACCATACAAACCTTCAATTTGAATAATGTCATTCTGTCCGAGGCGGACGCAACCGGAACCGATTTGGGAGAAGACCGCTTCGATGCGGCTGTCGCCGCGGATGTGCTGGAGCACTTCCGTGACCTGGAGGATGCCGTCACCCCCCTGCTGCGTTGGTTGAAACCCGGCGGTCTCCTGTTCACTTCGTTACCCACGGAAACACTGGTCTATGAATTCCTGCGCTTTGTCTTTCGAACCAAAAAGCCGGAAGACCACTACCATCGCGCGGTCGATGTGGAGCGCTACCTGGAGCAGAGAAACTTCGAACGCCTGGAACGCCTTTACTCACCGCTGCTGATTCCGCTGACCTCCCTGTTTTATGTCAGCGCCTGGCGGAAAAAAGAATAGGCCGGGAACCAGGTATTCGGCAGTCCCCGGCCATGAAAAGGACAGGCTTACTGAGGTCAGTAAGGTATTTCGGCCGCCCATCGCGGTTGGGGGCCGAAGATCTCAGGAAAAACGGGGCGTGTGCATATGTCCAAATTCAAGGACTTTCGGCTGATAGTAATCTGGTCATGCATAGAAAGGGGGGCGGCCTACCGGCCGCCCTGGGGATGGGAAACTCGGTTACCGATTGCGGTTCTGGCATCACCGGCTAACCGGTAACATCCTGGTCGGCATCATTGCCTGCTGGATGCCATTTAAGATGACAGTTGGATTTCACCAATTCAAGCAAAATAAAATACTTGCATTTTATTTGTGGTGCATGCCGATCCCGAATAAAATAAAACACCTTGGCGTGTATCGGCTTAGCCACGCTAAAACAATCACCGGGAGCCAAGATTTGTTTTGAGTAGTTTTTCTGAAACCGGCTTCCATAGCCGGCAGTAATGTAATCGTGAAACACTTTTTAATAGCAGGCACAATTTGAATTGACTATACTTTTTCATAAAGCATACGTATAATTTTCTCATGGCACGCGGAAGACCTACGAAAATTGAATCGATTGTCGGCGGACAGCTCGAACCGGGCCGCACCTACACGGTGCGTGAAATTGCAAAAATACCGGAGGTTGCCGCTACTTATAAAGATTACGGCGCCGCATATTCCGCCATTCGGCAATTGCTGGTTAACAAGTTGCACTTATCTCCCGCGGGCAGCCGAGGTGAAGGCGCATCCAGCGCCATGTTTTTTGAAGGCGACGCAATTCTGGCCGCCTTGCAGGTGCCTTTGCCCAATCCTGAACCACTCCTCCCAAAGCAAGCACCACACACGCCGGATCGAGAAGAACCGGCTCGGAAACCGGTACAAGGTTTCCGACTGAAACGGCTGTTCGTCGTCATGTCGGCGTCGGCGATAGCGGCCGTCATCCTGTTTTTCATCCTGCCCGAGCGGACGCCCCGAGAAAAAATCAGGGCGCTGCAAAAAGCGGGAGACATCGCCGGATTACGGGCCTTCGAACGCGAGATGCGTACCATGGAAGACCTGAACACCGGCGATACCCTGCAGGCCGAGCGTGCGGAATTGCACCGGGCCTTCGGCGGCGAGTTACAGCTGACGCATGTGCCCGCCGTCAAAACGAACCGACCGTACCGACAGGAAATTGCCGCCGCTATCGCCTCGCTTCATCCCGAGGTAGAGCACCTGAGCATCGACGACCTGTCGGCGGTTTTCCCTAAATTGGAGACGTGGCTGTTCAATACGCCCAAAGGTGTGATTCCGGTTCAACTTGGCGCCCGCGTCAAGATTGACGGAGCCGGCGGGCATGTCTCACGGATCGAGCCGACGTACTGCACAATAAGCACGGATCAGGGCGGAGAAGTCAATTTGTCCCGACCCGAGCTGAAGGTAATGGGCACGGGCGAACAACCCGGGCTCAAAACCCTGATATACCCACACCCGGCCGGAAACCTCGACGGCCTGCTGGCATGGGCTGCCGAGCAGCTTGAGGTACCTCTGATCGACCAGGCCGATCTGGACGGTCAGGTTGCCGGTTATTTCCCGCCTTACGATTCGGTACGGGCCTTTGTCGAAGACCTCGCCGATCCCGGCGTGCGTTTGACCGGCGATTCCCTAGTCCTTCTTCCCGAGCCCAAGCTCAAATTGCATCTCGGTTTTTTTGAAACCCAGATCTATCGTGGAGGAACCTGGGACCAGCACTTCACAGAACTCGCATCTCTCTTACCGCAGGGTCTCTCCTGGCCGGAACTTCCACCCGGTAATTGGTGGTACTCCGGGCAACAACTGGACACCTTAATTGCACAGCTACAAATGGATCCCGTTTTCCGTCGCGACGGTTCCGTGGTGCTGATTGGAGAGGAGCAGCCGGAATGAGAAAGATTATCGTTTTAACCGTCATTTTTTTATGCGCAGTCTCAGTAAACGCGATACCCATGCAAAACTCGAACTTCGCAAAATGGGAATATGTTACCCTTGAAAGATGTGCTCATCCTAGCGGAACGTGTAGTACCCCCCCACCCTTGTTATGAGGTGACTTATGCTATGGCTTGCCTTATTTTGTTTTTCCGGTCCTTGGGAATGGCAGGTGAACGGAAAGCTTTTCAATAATCAGGGTCACTGGCCGACCGGTGCACTCGCTCTCGATGAGAGCGGTACCGGGCTCCTTACCACTGATATGGAACGAAAGCTTTATCTGTTGGAACCAGGTCTGCCGCCGAAGGAAATTCACTTGAAGAACGTGCGTATCATCAAGGTGGCACTTGGTGATCGTATGATTTACGTCAACGGTAAATCCGGGGAACAGCTCGCTCTGTATGCCCTGGATCGGGAAACCGGTCAGGTTCTTACCGAAATACCCGCGCCCGCCTATCATTGCCTTCAGGTTACCGGCGGCCGGGTTGTCGGTGTAATTCTGGAAAAGCAAGGCAAGCCCATGATCCACGTGCGGGACCCGGATAATCTGGAGACTCGCGAAACCTTCTTCAAGCCTACGCCGCGGATCCTGACCATGGTCGACAATGCAGGCTTGTGGTTAGTCCACAAACGAGGCGCTTACGCGATGATGAGTGAGGTAAGCAAGCGTATCTACTTCGCATCACCCAGTCGTATCGATTGGGAGCGCGACCATAGTGACGCTCTACCAAATACTTATCCTTATAAGATTGGCGACTTGGGGCCTCATTTCATCTCACCCACGCGCCGGTCGACCCAGGCTCCGTTGACGGCGAATCAAACCAAGGGCCTGACTGACTTCTACCGGCATTGGCAAAGTCAGAGCAGGGTCGTCTATTTCGGTGCGTTGGGCGACGGGTATGTGGTTTGTTTCGAAATACCGGACCAAATCGACGGATTCTATGTCGGCAACCACCTGGGAATCCGTTTTCTCAACCGACGCTTCCAACCGCTGGGTCCGGTCCAAGAACGCTACGGCCAGGCGGCGGGCGCCGCCGGAGGGGCACTATACGTGGTCTATCCGGACGGCAGGGAGCCGTTGCCGTCCTCACCGGGCGCCATGACCGAACACTACGGCTTGGATCGCCTGGAGAGCTTGACGGCCCTGTACCGGCATTGGAAGAAATACCGCTTTCAAGAAAACCGGGGCTACCACATCATCGCGGAAGCCCTAAAACCCGAGGTAGGTTTTGCTTCTATCGAGTGAAACTGTTGGTTTGACAATTCAGGGAGGGGCCGGTGGAACCATCCACCGGCCTTTCTTTTTTGCAGATGCCGGCCCGGTCAGGAAACTGCCGGCCGGCCTTTTCGTTTAAATAATTAGGGGGAGCATTTGCGTCTTTGACGCTTTTTATCGACCACCTTCGCCGTGGAGGTTCCTCATGAAATGGACTGTGTCTGTGCTATTTTTCCTTTCCCTGAACATTTTTGCTCAAAAAACCGTGACCAACGGCCCCGTGCCGATCAATGCGTCCTATACCCTTTCTTTTGTCGAGGAGCTGCGTTTCGGCAGCGGCGAGGCCGAAGATCATTACTTATTTGCCAACGATAACTCAACCGTCACCGCCGATAGCGAGGGCAATATGTATGTCGCCGATGTGGCCAACGTAAGGGTGCTGGTTTTCGACCCCACGGGAAAGTTCCTGCGCGTGATGGCCAAAAAAGGCGAGGGCCCCGGCGAATTCCGCGGCATTCCCTCGTTCCAGATCCTGGACAACGGCAAAGCCATGGGCGTCGATCAAGTCATGATGAGCATTCCCCGCTTTTACTACTTCGACGAAAACATGAAGTTTGTCGAACAAAAACTCCCCATGGGCGGCGGCCCCGTGGCCGGCAATGCTTACTTCAATCGGGACGCCGGCTTCTTTTTCGGCTTCAGCTTCAAGGTGGATATGGAAAACCAGAAGCTGGAACTGGGCTGGTGCTTATTTCGGGGCGATTTCACCCTGGCGAAACGGCTGAGCGGTTACAAGATGCCCTTGCCGAATTTCGCAAAAATGGGTGACCCGGCCATGTGGAAGGAACAGATGGTACATCGCTTCAAATACGGCTCATCGGGTTTGGGAGCATGTGCTTTCGACAAGCAGGGCCGCATTTACCTGGGCGATGCGCTACATTACCGCATTACCCGGTGGGATCCTGAATTCACCAGGGAAGAACTGATCATCACCAGAAAGTGCAAACCGATCCACTACAGCCAGGAAGACACGGATGCACTTGTTGAAAACGTTGTTGATCAGGTCTTGCAAAGTCCTCTGCCGCAACTGGCTCAAATTTTTACCGATTCATTCGTTCGCCAGGCCGTGGACGAGGCCGATCTTCCGCCTACGAAGCCGCGGATTCAGGGACTTTTAGTCACGGAAGCAGGCGATATCCTGGTTCTGCGAGACATTCGCGCCGCGAACGGAGAACAAATGGTGGATGTTTTCGATCCCAAGGGTTATTACCAGGGAGAGGTCACCCTGCCCAACAATGCCTTTTTCAATCCGTTCCAATACATGCCGCGCATGTCATTCCGAAACGGTCGCGCCTACACTCTGGAGGTTGACGAGAACGGTGACGTGCAAGTGGTGCGTTACCGGGTCGAGCGCGTCAAACGCAGCTGATTCTTCGTCAAATCCCAAAAAGAAAAGGAGGGCCGGAGCCCTCCTTTTTTGTTTGGTGCTTCGAGTCGGTGCGCGAGGCAGCTTACATCATGCCGCCCATACCGCCCATACCACCCATGCCGCCACCGCCGCCGGCGGGCATCGGGGGCTCGTCGGCTTCGATTTCGGTGATGGTGCACTGGGTAGTCAGCATCATGGAGGCAACGGAAGAAGCGTTGATGATGGCGTGCTTGACTACTTTGGCGGGGTCAATGACACCGGCATTGTAGAGATCTTCGTACGTGTCGGTAGCCGCGTTGTAGCCGAAAGCGCCTTCGCCCTCGGTTACCTTTTGCAAGGTAATGGCGCCTTCAACACCGGAGTTGGCGGTGATGCGACGCAGGGGCTCTTCAACGGCCTTCATCACGATTTTGATACCGTGGTTGATGTCGGTGTTGGCGTCGGACAGATCGCTGACAGCGCTACGAGCGCGGAGGTAGGTGATACCGCCGCCGGGTACGATGCCCTCTTCGACAGCAGCCTTGGTGGCGTGCATGGCGTCTTCAACGCGAGCTTTTTTCTCTTTCATCTCGGTTTCGGTAGCAGCACCGACCTTGATAACGGCCACGCCGCCGACCAACTTGGCCAGACGCTCTTGCAGCTTCTCGCGATCATAGTCAGACGTGGTGGTCTCGATCTGGGCGCGAATCTGCTTGACACGACCTTGGATGTCGGCGTGAGCGCCGGCGCCGCTGATAATGGTGGAGTTGTCCTTATCGATGGTGATGGTCTTGGCGCTGCCGAGGTCATCCATGGTGACGTTTTCCAGCTTGACGCCGATGTCCTCGGAAATCAAGCGGCCGCCGGTAAGAACGGCGATGTCTTCCAGCATGGCCTTGCGGCGATCACCGAAGCCGGGCGCCTTGACAGCGGCGACGTTCAGGGTGCCGCGCAGGCGGTTGACTACCAGGGTGGCCAGCGCTTCGCCGTCCACGTCTTCCGCGATGATCAGCATGGGACGACCGGACTTGACAACTTGCTCCAGGATGGGCAGCAGGTCGCGCATGTTGGAAATCTTCTTCTCGAACAACAGAATGAAGGGGTTTTCCAGGTTGGTGATCATGCGCTCGTGATCGGTGACGAAGTAGGGGGACAGGTAACCGCGATCGAATTGCATACCTTCGACCACTTCCAGTTCAGTTTCCAAACCTTTGGCTTCTTCAACGGTGATCACGCCGTCTTTCCCGACTTTATCCATGGCGTCGGCAATGATCTTACCGATGGAGGCATCGTTATTGGCGGAAATGGTGCCCACATTTGCAATGGCGTCGCCTTCAACGGGCTTGGCCAACTCATCGATCTTCTTGACGATTTCGGCAACGGCCAGATCGATACCACGCTTGAGATCCATGGGGTTGTGACCGGAGGCAACGGCCTTGGCGCCGTCGCGGTAGATGGCGCGAGCCAGAACGGTTGCGGTGGTGGTGCCGTCACCGGCAGTGTCGGACGTCTTGGAAGCAACTTCTTTAACCAACTGGGCGCCGAGGTTCTCGACTTTGTCTTCCAACTGGATTTCTTTTGCGACCGTCACACCGTCCTTGGTGATGGTGGGAGAGCCGAATTTCTTTTCGATCAAGACGTTGCGGCCTTTGGGACCCAGGGTCACCTGGACGGCGTCGGCCAACTTGTTGACACCGCGAAGCAGGCCTTGGCGTGCTTCTTCGTCAAAAACAAGGATCTTTCCTTCTTTAGCCATTTCGTATGTACTCCTTCAAGCTATGCGTTGGGACCGTTAGCCGGCTTACTTTTCGATTACAGCCAGGACTTCGTCCTCGCGCAGAATGATGTGTTCTACATCGTTGAGCTTGACCTCGGTGCCGGCGTACTTGCCCAGCAGGATGGTGTCGCCCACCTTGACGGTCATAGGGATGAGTTCCCCTTTATCGTTTCTCTTGCCGTCACCGACAGCCATCACCTCGGCTTCGAGGGGCTTTTCTTTGGCAGAGTCGGGGATGATAATCCCGCCGCGAACTTCTTCTTTGGCATCGAGGCGTTTGACCAGGATGCGGTCGCCAAGAGGTTTCACTTTCATGGTTACGTCACTCCTCACACGACTTTGTTTGGTGCCGTTAGCACTCAAATTTAACGAGTGCTAATATAGGCTGATCCACCTGGCTTGTCAACTATTTTTGGTTTTATTTCTGTCATGATTTACAAAATATGAGTCGCCGGAGCTAAGGTTATTCATGTGCAGCTTGCCTTTCCATGGTAAACTTAGCCGTTTTGCTGCTTTTCAGCTCCCGGAAAAGCACCGTAGGGTTGCTCAGGCGACGTTTGCTCCGACCGGATTTGTATGGTACGGGCTTTGCTCAGGAGACAAGGTTTATGAGTAACCGTTCGCCTTCGCGGAAATTGCCGCGTCAAATTGGCACGGTTCTATCCCATGGACGACCATTTTGTCATGGACCCACATCGACAAGACTCTATATCGTTACGTGAGGGAACGCATGCAAGCGACTAGTGGAGAAGTATTGGTCGAAGTCAATCGTATCAAGAAGTACTTCGGCTCCATCAAGGCCGTTGACGACATCAGTTTCGAGGTGCGTCGCGGTGACATCCTGGGATTCCTGGGCCCGAACGGGGCAGGGAAATCCACGGCGATGAAAATGATTACCTGTTTTCTACAACAGGACACCGGTTCCATCAAGGTCTGCGGTCACGACACCATCGCCGAGGACCTGGCCGTTCGGCAAAAGATCGGTTACCTGCCCGAAAGCGCGCCCGCTTACGGCGAGATGACCGTCACCGGCTTCCTTAATTTTGTGCTCGATGTACGCGGTGTGGACGACCGGCAGGCAGCGATCGATAAAGCCGTCGAGATGACCGGGCTGCACAAGGTCATGAACCAAACCATCGAAACCCTGTCCAAAGGTTTCAAGCGCCGCGTCGGTTTGGCTCAAGCACTGATTCACGATCCCGAGGTTCTGATTCTGGATGAACCGACAGACGGTCTGGACCCCAACCAAAAGAAGCTGGTCCAAGACTTGATCCTGAAAATTGCGCGCAACAAGGCCATCATCCTGTCCACCCACATCCTCGATGAGGTGGAGCGCATTTGCAATCGGGCCATCATTATCTCGGAAGGGCAGTTACTGGAAGACTCGACTCCCCTTGACTTGATGGAAAAGGCCCCCAATCACAATGTGATTCACCTGGCTCTGGCCGAGGAGAACAAGGAGTTGGTCTCCAAGATCCAAGAACTGGAATGGGTCGAGCGTATTGTTCGCGAGACCGAAACTCGCTTGGAGATCTATCCCAAGGACCAGATGAGCCACCTGGCCGAGTTGATGCCCTTACTGGAAGGCATCCATATGGAAAGTATCACAGTGCAAGAGGGCCGCTTGGAAGACTTCTTCCGTGAAAAAACCGAGGGGGTTTGCGCATGAGCCGCTATACCGGCTTGAAAGCCGTTTTCAAACGCGAGTTCCGCGGCTATTTCGCCACGCCGCTGGGTTACATCTTCATGGTTGTTTTTCTGATCGCGGCCGGACTACTGACCGTTTCCCGCGACTTCGGGCGTTTCCTGGAACTGCGCCAGGCTTCCCTGGACAGTTTCTTCAACTTCCTCCCCTGGCTGTTTGTGGCTCTGGCTCCCGCCGTCGCCATGCGCCTGTGGGCCGAGGAACGCAAAACCGGGACTGTCGAACTACTCTTCACCCTGCCCATCACCCTGCGCGGTTCCTACCTGGGCAAGTTTCTGGCAGGGTGGTCCTTTATGTTGGTCTCCCTGGCGTTGACCTGTCCCGTGGTCTTTGTCGTGGCCTGGCTGGGTGATCCGGATTGGGGCACCATCATTACGGGTTATCTCGCCTGCGCCCTTTGCGTAGGTTTGTACCTGGCCATCGGCATGACCTTTTCCGCCATGACCAAGAATCAGGTGGTTGCCTTTATTCTGGGCCTGGCCGCTTCGATGATCTTCCTGAACATCGGCCGTCCCCAAAGCCTGGAAGTCTTTTCAAGTATTGCCGGGATCGGCGGGTACCTGGAACAGCTTGCCGCATCCATGTCTATCATCGACCATTTCAACAGTCTCACACGAGGCCTCATCGAGTTACGCACCCTTGCTTTCTTCGGCATCTCCACCCTGGGATGGCTGGCGGCCGGGATGGCTTTGCTCGATGAAGTCAAGGCGTCTTGAGGAGGTGGCCGCATGAAACATTCAAAACTTACCATTATCATGATTCTCATTGTGTCGGTGCTTGCGGTTCACGTGTTCTTCATGAACACCGAGGGCGCGCGCGTGGACATGACCGAAACCAAGTTATTCTCGCTGACGGACGGCACCCAACAGATCCTGGAAAAGATGAAGACCGAGGGCGTCAAGCCTATCGAGGTCAAGTTGTACTTTTCCGCCACCACCGGGAAGACCCTGCCCAACTTCATCAAGCAGTTCATTGTCTACTCCGACTATGTGCGCAACCTGATGCGTGAATATGTACGCGAGAGTGACGGTAAGATTCGTCTCAGCGTCATCGACCCCAAACCCGACAGCGATGAAGCCGAGGACGCTACCGATTACGGTCTGGACGGCAAGCCCATCAACCAGCACGGCGACAAGTTCTTCTTCGGTCTGGCCTTCGAAACCCAAACCGGTTCTCGCGATATCATCGAGTTCCTCTGGCCCGAGAAGCAGGAGACGATTGAATACGAGATCTCCAAGACCATCTACAACCTGCTTTGGCCCAAGAAGAAACGGGTCGGCGTCATCTCCAGCCTGGACCCCCTTCCCGACAACAACCCCTATATGCAGCGCATGCTGGCCGCTCAAGGCAAGCAACCCGGTGAGCCCTGGTCTATTATGACCGTCTTGCAGGAAAGCTACGAGGTGGAAAAGATCGGCGATGTGGATACCATCGATAAGGAGAAGTACGACCTGGTCATGGTCATCCACCCCAAGGGACTCGACGATAAAACCCTGTGGGCGATCGACGAATGGGTGATCACCGGCGGCGATACGCTAGTCTTCATGGACGCCTATGCCCTGGACGACTCCCCGCCCAACAACCCGCAGCAGCCCTGGGCCCAGTTCCAATACAACCGCTCGGCCAATATGGACAAGCTGCTGAACAAGTGGGGCCTGCGTTTCCCGCAAGACACTTTTGCTGCCGACTACAACATGGGCATCAAAATGCCCTCGCAACGCGGCGGCGCGGCAGAGGTGAATGTGGTCTTCATGGGCATCGACGACCGCAACAAAGCCGAAACCCTGAACCTGGATACGCCGGTATTCCAGGGTCTCACGGACATCCGCTTCTACACGCCCGGCGTGTTGGAGAAAGCCGATGACGCTCCCGGCGAGGTGATTCCGCTGATCACCACTACCGAGGCGGGCGACTCACTGAAAGTCATCCCCGGTTTCGGCGATAAGGGTCTTGCCTATCCCGACTTCCAGGACCCCGGCAAACTGCTGCGGAACTATTCTTCTTCCAAAAAGCAGATGCTGGCCGCGTTGGTGACGGGTCAAATGCCCTCCGCCTTCCCCGAGGGCGCAACCTTCCCCAAGGAAACCCCGCAAACACCGCCCGGCATGCCCCCCGGCTTCCAAATGCCGGTGCCCGAGGATGCGGAAATGGTGACGAAGGAAGCTGTTCCGGCCGATCAGCATCAGGAAGCCCGCATCATGGTCTTCTCCGATGTGGACTTCATCAGCAACCAGTTGGCTTTCCAACAATCGTTCTTCGGCCTGCAAGCCGTGGGCGACAACTACAAAGTGCTGCTGAACTCGATCGACTTCATGCTGGGCGCGCGCGAGCTGATGGCCGTACGCTCCAAGGAGAACATCGCCCGTCCCTTCAAGGTCTTCGACGAAATCGAACGCAGGGCCGACGCGGACATGCTGGAAGAAGAGAACCGCATTCGCACCGATATCGAAACCTTCCAAACCCAACTGCGCGAGAAGCAGGGCGGCATCAGCCAGAAGAACGCCGTCCTGTTCCAAAAGAAGATGGGCGACGAGATCGCCGAGTTGAACAAGAAGATCGACGAGGGCAACAAGCGTCTTCGGGAAATTCGCAAAACGAAACGCTCGTCCCTGGAAGGCACCGAGAGCACGGTCCGCTTCATGATCGTGGCGCTCATGCCGATCATCGTATGCGTGTTCGGCTTGTTTACGGTCTTCAAGCGAAGAACTGAAAAGCAGGGAAGGGGGTGAACGCATGAACCTGAACCGTAATCTGATTATCGCGGCGGTGGTTCTGCTGTCGCTCTCGGTATTCTCCTACCGCAACTCAATATCCCGGGCCGAACGTTTCGAGCGCGGCCAGAAATTCCTGACCCAGCTCAACCCGGACAATATCAACGAAATCGAAATCCAGAAAAGCGGTGAAACCGTCACCCTGGCCAAGTCTTCCGACAAGTACCTTGTCAAGGAAAAGCACAACTATCCTGCCAAGAACGAGTCGGTCAACCGTTTCATCAACGACATGCTGAACATCAGCTTGGAGAAAGCGGTCGGTTCCGGCGAAAGCCTGGAACAAGAACTGGAACTGGACGGCGGCGAAAAGACTACCAGGGTTGTGCTGCGCAATGACGCCGGTAAGGACATGGTGCAGTTTTACGTGGGTAAATCGTCGGAGGGCGGCCGCGGCGCTTACGTGAAGCGCATCGACGGTGAGGACCAAACCTCCTACCTGACAAGTCGCGGCGTCTTCCTCAGCACTACCGCCGACAGCTTCCTGGACAAGGAAATCCTGGATGTAGCCGCCGACAAACTGGTCAGTGTGCAGGGCGGTGATTTCAAACTGGAGAAAGGCGATGACGGACTGAAGCTGGCCCGCCTGCCCAAGGGCAAGAAGGAAAGCAGCGAGGTCAGTCAGGTCAAAGGCGCTCTGGCCGGTTTGCGTTTCGACAAGGTCTTCCTGGCCGACGACACCGAGGTGGCCGCTCTGAATTTCGCGCATAAAACGGTCTACAACCTCGATGACGACAGCTCCTATACGGTGCTGGCCGCCAAGAAGGATGACAAAACCTTCCTGAAGATTTCGGGCGAAATGGATCGGGAAAAAGTGAACCAGGCTGCCTCCATCGGCCGTGATGAGGCCGAGGACCAGTTGCAAGCCAAGTCGGAAGTGCTGACCCGTATGGACGAGGTCCAGGATTTCAACAACTTTCACGGATCATGGATCTACGAGGTCACCGACTACGTGGGCAAGAAGTTCACCAAAAAACGCGCTGAACTGATGGAAGACGAAGAAAAGGATGAGGATGCCGAGTAGCATTCACTTCCAATTCCGGACAAGATAGAGGGGAGGCTTCGGTCTCCTCTTTTTCTATCTTTTTTCCAACCCCTCGATTCAGGAGCACGGCCTGCATTGATTATCTGCTTGCCAGGTTTTGTTGGGTCAGCTTCAGCCGGTCATGCAATTGCCTTAACTCATCTATAGAGAGCTTCTCCAAATCCTCGGAGCTTTGAACGGGCAAACCTCTCAGGTCTTGAAAGACCTGAATGCTGCCAATGAGCTTACCTTCAATCCGGCCTTCTTTGCGACCTTCTTTGCGGCCGATTGCTTTGAGCTCTTGGAAAGCCACGCTGTCTTCCCTTGGAATGAAATTGATCATTTTCCTCAACTCCTCGAACGTAAATTCACTAAAACGCTGCATGACGGCGAAGATCAAAAGGTCGCCCAGCATCTGGGTCCGTTCCTCTGTTAAATCTAGTTCTTTAATTTGTGTTTGCCAAGTGCCGATGTTCCGGTCGAACTCTTTGCGGTTTTTGGTCACCAGAGGTTTCAGTACCGTCAATTCACCGGCGTTATCACCCAGCCTTTTCAGGCAATCCTCGATACAGTAACGGCGGATGAGCGGCGGTTCGGCTTTCTCCAGAGGCGTCAACTCCTCAGGCAATCCCGGATCGTAAGACGCTTTCAAGAATAGGAATACCATCTGCCATGGTCCCTCGAACTCGTTTATTTCATGCCAGGTGAAGGCAGTACGCCCCAGTCGCCAGTAGATCTTCTGATCCAGATAACCCTGTGCCTCGAAGAAGGTGCGAATACCCTCCGCGTCAATACGATAGAGAAAGCCGTCCAGGCGTTTCTCGGTGGTTTTGACGGTAATGCTTTCATAGATATAGCTTCCTTCAACCTTCTGGCCGATCAACCGAAAAAGGTCATTCGGCCTGGCCTTGAAATATTCGTAGATCAGTTCATCGGTTCTCATAGGCCCGTTCCGCTGTTGTCAGTGTTTACAGGTACAATGCGCACAAAAGCCTCCTTGGACGGTGATTTGAGACACACCTCTCCCGCACTTCCCAAAGGGTTCGAGAAGCCTTTTTCAGTCAGGGAGTGACGGCCCTGCCCGAGAGACGGCGCACAGCCAGAGTACCCTGGCCGGCTTGAAAATGCCAGGACTTTTTCGAAGATTCTTTTCGCCTAAGGTGTTATTGGCCAGGGCTTTCCAAGATCGACAGGGATTATGGCCAGGTCAGGGTTTTGGGGATGATGCCGACGGCCATGCCGGCCCAATCCAGGGCCAATAAAACGGCCAGGCCGATAAGGGCCAGATCCAGGTATCGACCGTACTTGTCCACATTTGCCCGCAGGTCGGGGCGCGCCAGCCAGAGCCCGTGCCTCAGCGCTTGCAACGCCGCGTAGAGCATGGCCAGCCAACCCAGATGGTGATAAGCCATGCTCCCTTGGAAATCACCATGGGCCGCGTGGACCCAGGAGCGAGTCAACCCGCAACCGGGACATGGAAAACCCGTACTTAGCTTGAACCCGCAAAGCGGCGGCAGCGGCATGCCCGCGACCATGGGCGGCAGGTCCGGCCTCGACGAGGGGCGCAACACGAAGGCCGCACCCAGAAACGCCAGCATCAGGAGAAGTACCAGCCAATGGACGCCGGCCCCGTTTCCGCCGATCTCAGGTGAAGGCTTGTTTGACGGCTGCATCATTCAATACGACCAGAGCCCAGATACCAAGGGGGAGATCCACGAAACAGCAGCAGCAACCGGTCAAGCAGGGAATCAAAGCCAGGATGGCGCCGGCCACACAGACGTTCCAACTGCGCATGCGGATCATGCTGATACCGGAGGCCATGATCAAGCACTGGCTGACCAACTGCATAAACAACATGGGTTTCTGAAAGCGGGCCGCCATGTCCACCCATTGATCCGCCAGTTCCTGATCGAATTCAATGTCCATTTCTCTGTAAATATCCAGGAACTGGTTGATTTGTTGGCTGGGATCGGTCACGGCGATCAGGCTGTAGAGGATGTACATAATTCCAATGGCCGCGGCCGCGGTAAGCGCAATGCCGGGCGCCAGCAGTCTCTGCTTCGCCAGATTGGGATCGAAGCCTCCTCCGTCTGAGAAATCACGGCGGGGCGGCGGGGGCGGAGGTCCGTCTCCGTAAGATGAAGGCGGCGGCGGGGGTGGGGGTGTCGGGGTTTCCATGAATTCTCTCCACAAAATGATCTTAACTTATTGTAACCGCCCGAGAACGATCAAGCCAACCGCTTCAATAACAAATCGCACGGTTGCGAACGGCAAAACGTCCTTCTTTCAATACATCGGTGACGTGGTTGATGCCCCAGAAATAAACCAGGTACATGGCGGAGGGCGCATCCAGGAAGGCAATATCGGCGATTTTACCTTCCTCCAGGCTGCCGATCCGGTGGGCCTGACCCAGGCTGTCAGCCGCGTTCAGGGTCACGCCCACAAAACTTTGCTCGAAGGTCATGCCCAGATTCATGCAGGCCAGGGCCATCATCAACGCCTGCGAAACCGTGTGACTGCTGCCCGGATTGTAATCGGTGCTCAAAGCCAGGGTGCATCCGGCGTCCATAAACGCGGCCGCATCGGCATACTGCCCGCGAAGGAAGAAACTGGTTCCGGGCAACATGGTCGCAAAGGTGCCCGCATCGGCCATGGCGCGCATATCCCGCTTGCTCGCGTGCACCAGGTGATCGCCGCTGACCGCGCCCAATTCCGCGGCCAAACCGGCGCCGCCCAGGGGAAACAACTCGTCCACGTGCATGCGTAGTTGGAAACCCAGGTCCAGCGCGCGTTGCATATGACGGCGGGAATCCTCCAACTCGAAGACCCCCTTCTCGCAGAAGATGTCCACGTAGCGCACGGTGCCGCGCTCGGCGACTCGGGGCAATAGTTCCGCGTTCAGATAATCGATGTAACCGCCGGGATTACCCTGGTACTCGGGCGGTACCTCGTGGGCGCCCAGGAAGGTCTGGTGCATCTCCACCGGATGGCTTTCGGACAACTGGTCCATGACGTCCAACTGCTTCAATTCACTGTCCGCATCCAGGCCGTAGCCTGACTTGGCCTCGATGGTGCCCACGCCGTGCAGCAGCATGGTGTCCAGGGTTTTCTTCGCCCGGGCGGCCAGGTCTTCGCGAGAGGCCTCGCGGGTATGCCGGACGGTGGACTTGATGCCGCCGCCCCCCTTGGCGATGTCTACATAAGTAGCGCCGTGCAGGCGACGGTTGAATTCGTCGGATCGATCGCCGCCCCAAACCAGGTGAGTGTGAGGATCTACAAAACAGGGCACGGCCGTTTTGCCGCCCATGTCTACCCGTTCGGCGTCGGCAGGGGTGACCGCCAGCACTTCCTCTCGCGGACCCACCTTGGCGATGGCGCCGTCGCTCACCAGAATAGCGCCGTTCCGGACGGCCCGGACACTGGTCGCCTCGCGGTCGGCACAAGTACCTTGCGCCGTATAGATCTCACTGAGACCTTCCAATAACAAACAATGACTCACTTGGGTTTGACCTCTTTGATCAACTGATCCACCTGGCCGTTGGCCACGCGTCGGGCGGATTCCTTCTTACCGCGAGCGGACTTGGGCCGCGGCGCGAATTCGTGGATCTTATCACTTTCGCGCGCTTCCTGCTGCTCGGCTTCCACGAAATGATTGAAACGGGAAACCATCAACTCCGCCTCGGCCAGCAGGTCGTTGCGCATGCGCCGCACCTCGGAGGCCTGGTGCCGGATCCGGGCTACTTCTTCGCGAGCCTCGTCATACAGGCGCTCGGCCTTTAACTGGGCTTCCTTGACGATCAACTCGGCCTCTTTCTCGGCGTTGGTATGGATGTCGGTTTTGATTTGCTGAGCCGTAACCAGCGTATCTTTGAGCACCCGATCGCGGGACTCCATATTCTTCAGACGTTCGCGCAGGATGGTCAACTCGCGTGACATATTGTGGTTTTGTTCCATCAGGTTTTCGAACTCTTCGGAAACCGCGTAGAGGAAGTGTTTGACCTCCTCAGGCGCATAGCCCCGCAGCTTTGCCGAAAACTTGTGGTTTTGGATCTCCAACGGGGTAATCATGGCAAACCTCCGTGCCCTTCAGCCGAAAAAATAAAACCGTAACATTCCCATCAGGTTAAGGCTTGGAAAAATGAGTATACCCCAGCACGGAGCCTCAGGCAAAAGATTTGCGTATGAGAAGATGTTTCAAAGGCTCGATCAGGCGCCCTTGGGCATGGTTTTCGGAATCATCGAGGTATCGGCCTTGCCCTCCAACGCGGAAAGCATCAGGTGTTCCACCGCGCGCAAACGCCGACAAACCTCGCGGGCAATATTCAACTGCAACAGGGTAAAACCGGCCAGGTCGTGCCGACGCAAATTATTGAAATCCGCCGACCCCAACGGAATAGCCCGGCAAACCTCTCCCGCGATCACCGACGCGCTACGCGGTCCCGGATCGATAAGTGACATCTCCCCGATACAATCGCCGCGCCCCAGGGCGCACAGCAGGTAGTGATGGTCCCCGTGATACTTCACCACATCGGCGCAACCCTCCTCCAAGACATAGACGCAACCCGGCGGAGTGCCCTGGCGCATGATATATTCTCCCGGCTGGAAAACCACCGGCCCGGTCGCGCCGAGCAGGTTCTCGAGAGCAGCCCTCGTCAATCCGCCGAATATGGGCATGCCCTGTAGTAGGGTGATCCGTTCGTTGTTCATGGTCGACTTACGAGCCTCCACTCCTTCATTATCGGTAACAAGTTTCGTGGTGTAAAGCTTTCCACCTGAATTTCGTCCAAACATCGTCTTGCAACATGGCTGCCGATTAGGCAAGATGAGCAAAACCAACGGCAGATGCCGATGCCGGGAGCAACCGATGAAGATTCAACTGAAAGATTGTTTTTACCAGGAAACGCTCAACGCCATGAATTTCCTGAACGAGATCGTGATGCGCTATCCCAAGGCCGTTTCTTTTGCGCCGGGTCGGCCCGTGGAAGAATTATTCAACGTGCACGGCCACCTGCGCGAAGTGTCGTTGTTTGCTTCCTGGTACGGGCAAAGAACCCGCCGCACCACCAACGACGCCTTGAACTCGCTGGGGAACTACGGACGCACCAACGGTGTGCTGGGCGATCTGTTGGCGCAGCATCTCAAGGTAGACGAGAACATCGAGGCCGATCCTGAAGCCGTTATGGTGACCAGCGGCTGCCAGGAGGGGATGGCGATCGCCATGAGCGGACTTTTCGACCCCGCGCATGACGTATTGCTGATCAGCGACCCCACCTACATCGGCATTACCGGCCTGGCCGGTATCTTGGGTATCGAGATGGAGCCGCTGCCCTTTGACGAGGAGGGCTTCGATCCGCAAGTGCTGCGAACCGCCGCGGCAAAGGTGAAAGCCCGGGGCAAGAATCCCCGAGCGGCCTATCTGATTCCCGACTACAACAACCCGCTGGGCACCTCCATGCCCCTGGAAACGCGTCGCCGGGTTCTGGAAATCGCCGCCGAACTGGACCTGTTGCTGTTGGAGGACAACCCTTACGGCATGTTCAGTTTCGACGAGCAACCCATGCCTACGCTGAAATCGATGGACCGGGAAAAGCGCGTCATCTATATGGGCACCTTCTCCAAGACCCTGTTCCCCGGACTGCGCTTGGGCTACATGGTAGCCGACCAGGAAACCGCGGACGGTCATCTGTTGGCCGACGAACTCTCCAAGGTCAAAAGTTTTATTTCGGTGAATACCTCGGGCATCCTTCAGGCGGTGGTCGGCGGCGTCCTGCTGCGCACGGGCGGCTCGCTTCGCAAAGAAATCGAACCGAAACTGGCCTTCTACAAAAAGAACCGGGATACCATGCTGGCCGAATTGGAAAAACAGTTGGGACAAGACGTGCTGAACGGCGCCGTGCACTGGAATCGTCCGGCGGGCGGTTATTTCCTGACGGTTACCCTGCCGTTCGACTTGACACCCGAGCGCCTGGACATTTGCGCCGGCGAATACGGTGTCATTGTCTGTCCCATGTCGCTATTCTCCCTGGCCGGAGGTCATGAACGACAGATCCGCCTTTCCTTCAGTTACGTCCACCCGGAGGACATCGTGGAGGGCATCACCCGCCTGGCCCGGTTCATTCACGCTCAGGTCCAAGAGGATGGTTTTGGAATGAGCCCGACTTGACCGGCCTTGTGTTCGGCAGCGTTTCCAAGTATAAAAAGAATAGCGTCATGTAACTGTCCCGAACGGTGACCGGGCCGGAAAATATAAATCGGAGCGGCAATGTCGATACGCCAGGCTTACCAGAATCTGATTGAGGGCGTTCAATATGCAATCGTCCCCAAAGGAACAGCGCGCCAGGGCGGTTTCGTGGAAGGAGAAATCCATATTCGCACCGATTCCAAGCCGCTTAAAGGCATGATGTTGGAAGTTTCGCTGGAACAATTCTGGTACCAAAACAAGGAAGTGGTCGTCACGCAACTCCTGGAAACCAGTTGTACCATGGAGGCTCAGCAAACAAAAGCCTGGCCTTTTGCGCTGAAAGTTCCCGACAACGCCAGGTTAACCGTGGAGCCGCCCAAACAATTCGAAATCTACAAGGCGCAGGGCTGGATGATCAAACTGAGATTACGGAGGCCCTTCCCGGGACTGGACCTGTACCTCGAAGAGGCGGTGAAGGTTGAGGTGGCCGCGGAGATCGATGCCCTGATCAAGTTTTGCAAGCGTCGGTTGAACATGACAATCTCCCAGGAACCCGTGTGGAACGAAGATACAAAGCAGGTGGACTTCCGTATGACGCCGCCCCCCTCATTGGCCTATGCACTCAGCACGCTGGACTTTCGGGTTATGCTGACCGAGGACGGCCTGGACGGAATGATCACCTATAATTTCAGTAATAAAAAGGTCACCGACTATCTGAAAACGGCGATCGGCAAACGCAAACGCATCCAACAGAACCTGTTTCTTCCACACGACGCCTTACTGCTGCCGGACGGCGCCCTCAATTTCCCCGGTGCTGAAACCTATCTGGGCGAGGACAAGATGCGGGCCCTTTGTGAGGGCCGATACGACGGCAAACTCTCCCTCTCCGATCACGACGCCCTAAACCAGGGCAAGCCGAACACCGATCGAGGTTTGCCGGAATAATATAGGCGTTTTCGGTTTCATGCCTTTGTTATGAAGTCCGGCCGGGTGGTCGGTTGGGTGGTTGTGAATTGCGATACTCGCCGGTGGTCAGCGGCGGTGGAATCGGAAGACAACCAATAAGAACTCGAACTCCAAGATATGAAAACCTAACAAGCTGTTATTTGAGAACGGCTGCATAGGACAACTTTATTTATTTTATTTTTCATATTTTCTTGCCGGGATCGAATTCTGACGCCTGATTCCTCGATGTCAAAAGTCGGGGAGCTAAGAATGAGATCTCATTCTTTGCGCACCGAAAGTTCAGGGTCAAAGAATTCTTTTTAATTCTTTGCTCCCGAAAAGTCCGGGTCAAGGACCCACAACTGATTTCTTTCACATTACTTTTCAGTGAGCAAAGAATCAGTTCTCATTCTTTGCTCCTGACTTTT
>JAAUYB010043196.1_pt1 | contig 26159 bp, 28 predicted proteins | sample 7278071 | NCBI WGS metagenome assembly JAAUYB01 (sample SAMN14350121, study PRJNA611818) | marine sediment metagenome | isolation source: surface marine sediment (1.8m) | place: French Polynesia: Moorea | collected 2018-08 | reverse complement strand
GAAAGCCTATAGGCAACGTCGTCCATAGGCTACTTACTCAGTGGAAAGCCTATAGGCAACGTCGTCCATAGGCTTCCTACTCACTACCCAATGCGATTAAGTTAAGCGATTGTGGCGATGAAAAGCCCCTACCCCGAAGGGGTTCTGTAATGCCGGCCCCAGGTTGGCGGGCAAGACTCTGTCTCGGCTGCCTACCTGGGGGGTAAGACGTTTCAAGGTTTTCCCTACCCCGAAGGGCGTTGTGTAAACTGCTGATGTGACACTGCAGATCCATTGTGAGCAAGCCATTTGGGATTGGCCCCACCGATTTGTCCCCCGGCACCCACTTACAACGCCCATCGGGGTAGGGGGAATGGGGGCTATAACCCCAGGTAGGCCACGATGACGGAGTCATCGCGCCCAACCTGGGGCCGGCATTTCAAAACGCCCTTCGGGGTATAAGAAGACATCGGCAAGCGTGCCGCCCATCGGAAAGTCCCGGACCATACAACACCAACATCGGACCTTACTTAATCGCATTGCGTGTTGGGCATCGCGGGAGAACAGACAATAGAGTGGAGCCGTTGATGTTCTGAAACTATGCGGTTGAGGACCGCGGGCTCCATTTTCTCCGAAACGCCCTGGTCGAAATCCTTGAAACCCCGCAACATGGTCTCCAGCCTGGCGGCCGGCCGTGGGTACTCACTACCTGCCGCAGGGCAACGTTGTCCCCGGACAATGCACTCAGTGATAAGGGGAGGGACGACGTTGCCTTTTTCCCGTTACCCTTACTTTACAATTACACCCCTACAGGCCGATGCAGATTGACCCGGGCAAGGGAACATGATAGGTTTTAGGGCGAGGCAATTCTGTGCCCGATCACCGGTTAGCGGAGGTGGCGATGATGCCCGCCAAAGTATGGGTTCCCCTGGTAATGATCATCGGCGGCGTGTGCTGGCTTGCTTTTTCCAATCTCAGCAAGGCCAATTACTTCTACAAGGTCAACGAGTTACCCGCCATGGGTGACGCCGTTTACCAGAACAATCTGCGCGTCAAAGGCCGCATCGTGCCCGGCACGATTGTTAAAGAGCCCAAGCCCATCCTCTTCACCATTCATGAGGAAGACGTCGAGTTGAAGGTCCGCTATGTAGGCACCGAGCCCCTGCCCGATCTGTTCAAAGATCGCGCGGAAGCCGTGGTAGACGGCAAGATGGCCGCCGACGGCGTGTTCGAGGCAACCCACCTCCAGGCCAAGTGCGCTTCCAAGTACGAGGCCAAAGCACCGGACGCATCGGAAGGTCAGGCAGAGACCATTAAATCCGGTTACTGATTTCAACATCCCCGTGGATAATTTAATTTAATGAAGGGACTCTCCATATGGCAGATCTTGGAAACTATCTCCTTATCCTGGCCCTGACCCTGACTGTTTTCGGCACCCTGGCCGCTTTTGCCGCCGCTGCCGGCGCCCGCGAGCGCTTCCGCAAAACCGCCGAGCGCGCCTACATCGCCGCCGGCGTCCTGGTGATGGGCGCGGTTTTGGTGCTGGGCTATTTGCTGCAGCAAGACGCTTTCAATATCGTTTATATATACGGTCATTCCAACCGCGCCCTGGATACGGTTTTCAAGCTGACCGCCGTCTGGGCGGGTAGCGAAGGCTCGCTGTTGTGGTGGACCCTCATCCTGATGGCCTTTACCGTCGCCTTCATCGCCTTTACCAGAAAGGTGCCGAAGCTGACGCACTCCTGGGCCCTGTTTTTCATCGGCCTGAACATCATCTTCTTTCTGCTGATCAACAACATCGTCTCCAACCCCTTCGCCCAGTGGACCCAAACCATTGACGGCGTGGTCACCCCCTTCGTTCCCAACGACGGACGCGGCATGAACCCCCAGCTACAGCACTGGGCCATGATCATCCACCCGCCGCTGCTGTACACGGGCTATATCGGTTTCCTCTTCCCGTTCGCGCTGATGATGGGCGCCCTGATCACCCGCCTGGAAGGCCGCGAATGGCTGCCCATAGTGCGGCGCTGGACCCTGGTCGCCTGGCTGATCCTGGGTGTGGGCATCATCCTGGGCGGCGCCTGGGCCTACATGGAACTGGGTTGGGGCGGCTACTGGGCCTGGGACCCGGTCGAAAACGCTTCTTTCATGCCCTGGCTGTTGGCCACCGCGTTCCTGCACAGCATCATGGCCCAGGAAACCCGCGGTATGTTCAAGATCTGGAACGTCATCCTGTTGGCCGGCACCTACCTCATGTGCCTGGTGGGCACCGGCATCACCCGCTCCGGTTTCATCTCGTCCGTGCATGCCTTTGCCGAGTCCGATATCGGTTGGTACTTCCTGGCTTTGATCCTCATTCTGACCACCCTCTGCGTTTGCGTGGTGGCGCTACGCCGCGACCAGTTCGTCGCCGATAACGCCATCGTGCACGCCAGTTCGCGCGAGGTCAGCCTGCTGTTCAACAACGTCATCTTCCTGACCATCGCCGTCACCATGCTGCTGGCCACTGTCTACCCGGTGATCTACGAGTACATGTACGGCGTGAAACGCGAACTGCGCCACGGCTTCTACGACCTGGTCGAGGTGCCCCTGATGCTGGGCATGCTGCTGCTGATGGCCATCGGGCCCGTGCTTACCTGGAAGCGCACCTCCAAGCGCCAAATTCGCGAGCGCTTCATCTGGCCGGCCGTCGCCCTGGTGCTCACCAGCGGCATCGTCTTTTTCCTGAACCCGGAAGGCCGCTACAGTACGCTGTCCTTCGGCATCATTGCCTTCCTGGGCGTGACCATCGTCCAGGAGTTCTGGACCGTGATCAGCCGCCGCGTCAAGCGCTCGGGCGAGAATGTGTTCGCCGCTTTGCTGAGCGTGGTCTATATGAACAAGCGCCGCTACGGCGGTTATGTGACCCACTTCTCCGTGCTGATCATGGCGATCGGTTTGACCGGCGCCGCCTTCAACCAGCAGGCCAAGGAAGACCTGGGCGTGGGCGAGTCCATGTCGGTGGCCGGTTACACCTTCCAGGTCGCGGAGATCTCGGGCAATAACAACGACAACTATGTGGCCATGACCGCCAAGGTCAATTTAATGCAGGACGGCGAAGTGGTGCAGACCTTCCACCCGGAACAACGCCGCTACCACGCCTCCGAATCGCAGGCCAGCGAGGTCTCCATCTGGACCACGTTGCTGCGCGACTACTACGTGGTGCTGGCCGGACCGGCCGAGGGCTCGTTGAACGAGCACCCCATCGGCATCTTCCACGTTTATGTCAATCCGTTGGTCTCCTTCGTTTGGGCGGGCGGCATCCTGATGGTCTTCGGCACCATGATCAGCCTGCTGCCGCTGGAGGCCCTGGCTTGGGCGCGGGGTCGGCAGAAAACGCGCACCGGCGCGGAGGTGCCCGCATGATCGATTTCAGTTTGGCCCTCTACCTGCTGGGCACCCTGGTGATCCTGCTGTGGGTGGTCTTTCCCATGCTGGCCGCCGGCATCGGTCGCCGCAGGACTGCCGCCGACGCCGCCAATGCCGAACGGAGCCAGGCCTTGCTCAACTCCCTGCGCGAGTTGTACGCCGATCACAAGCGCGGTCATATCAGCGACGACGATCTGCCCAACATCGAACGCCGGCTCATTCTGGACCTGGCCCGCCTCAACCACGACAGCGGCATCGAGCCGGACGCCGAGGAAAAGGTTCGGGCCGTTGCAGAAGACGCCACGAGTTGTGAGCGTTGCGGGGCCAAACGCGAGGGGAACTATCGCTACTGCCCCTCATGCGGCGCCGGCTTCATCGCGGCTTGAGGCAAGTGCGTGGCGTTCCGTATCCAACTGGACAATGTCGGTAAAAAGTTCGATGCCTTCCACGCCTTGCGCGGCTTCAGCGAAACCGTCTCCGACGGCGACCGCATCTCGTTACTGGGTCACAACGGCGCGGGCAAGTCGACCCTGCTGAACCTGTTGGCCACGCTCAGCCCGCCCAGCAGCGGCAAGATAAGCTACGAAGTAGACGGCAAGGCCGTGGACAAAAAACCGCAAATCCGCGACATGCTGACCTACCTGAGCCATGAACCCATGCTCTACCCGGACCTGACCGGATTGGAGAATCTGAACTTCGTCGCCCGCCTGCACGGCATCCGGATCACCGACGAGGAACTGACCGCGCTGCTGGATAAAGTGGGCATGCGCACCGCCAGGAACCGCCTGTTCCGCACCTGTTCGCGCGGCATGCAACAGCGGCTCAGCATTGCCCGCGCGCTGTTGCCCCAACCCCAACTGTTGCTATTGGACGAACCCTTCTCCGGCCTGGACAGCGAGGGTATCGCCCGCTTCACCGAACTCTTTCACGCCTCCGATCTCTCCTGGCTGTTGGTGACCCACGACCTGGAACTGGCCTGGCAGATGGCCAACCGTTTCTGGATCTTGAAACGGGGCAAGCTGATCCACTCCGTCCGCCGCGACGACCTGGAACACGACGATTACCTGGGCCTGGCCCGCGAGGCCACCATGGCGGGGGTTACCCGATGACGCCCGTCTCTGCCGTCTTCAAAGCCATGCTGGCCAAGGATGTCCGCCGCGAACTGCGCTCCAAGGAAATCTTCATCTCGGGCTTCCTCTTCTCCATCATCCTACTCTGCGCGATCTACATTGCGGTCACCGCGGGCAACCTGAAATTCGAGAAGATGGGCACGGGCGCCATCTGGTTGTGTATCCTGTTCACCGGCACCGTCAGCATGAACCGCATCCACCAGTCCGAAACCGCCAACGGTTGTTACCGCGGACTCATCCTGGCCCCGGTCGAGGGCGGTTGGCTCTACCTGTCCAAGGTCTGCGCCAACCTGCTTTTGCTGGGTTTCAGCGCCACCCTGCTGGTGCCGCTGACGGCCCTCTTCTTCCAGCTGGACGTTTGGGCCAATCTGCCTTACCTGCTGGCAAGCTTGTATCTGGGCATCCTGGCCTTTGTTGCGGTGGGCACCATGGTGGTGGTCATCACCGCCAATACCCGCATGAAGGACGTCTTGTTCCCGCTGGTGCAACTCCCCCTGGTTGTGCCGGTGCTCATCGGTGGTGTAAACTCCACCGCGGTAGCGCTGGAAGGGAAAGCGCCCTGGGACTGGCTGCAAATGCTGCTGGCCATGAATGTGGTATTCTTGTCGCTGGGCTTTTTGCTCTACGAATTTCTACTTGAGGAATAGATCTATGAAAGGCATCTCCGCAATCGATCTTGTGCTCCTCGGCTTAACCTTCATCGTCATGTTTCTGGCCATTGTCTGGGCCCTGGGCGTAGCGCCCACCGAAGCGGAACAGGGCGACGTGCAGCGTATCTTCTACTTCCACCTGGGCAGCATCTGGCCCGCGTTCCTGGCTTTTTTCTACGTGCTCTACGCCTCCGTACGCTACCTGATGACCCGCGACATGAACTGGGATCGCAAGGCGCTGGCCTCCGGCGAGGTGGGCCTTTACTTCGCGTCCATGGTGCTGATTACCGGACCCATTTGGGCCAAACCCACCTGGGGCGTCTGGTGGGCCTGGGATGCGCGGCTTACCTCCATGCTGGTCATGTGGTTCATCTTCCTGGGTTACGTGCTGCTGCGCGAGTACATCGACGAGGACAGCAAACGCGCCCGCGTGGGTTCCGTGCTGGGCATCATCGGCGCTTCCATGGTGCCCTTCGTCTACATGTCCAACCGCTGGTTCGAGACCCAGCACCCCAAACCGGTCATCGCCGGCGGCGAGGACTCCGGCATTAAAGACCCCCAGATGGTCTGGGCCCTGGTGCTGGCCCTGGCCGCCTTTACATTGCTGTACTTCCTGTTGGCCCGCATCGGCGCCGGCCTGTTTAACAATGAGGGTCGCATCAAGGACCTTCATGCACGTATGCATCTTCTGGAGGAGGAACGATGAGTTATTTGATTGCCGCTTACGCTTCCATTTGGGTGGTGCTGGCTTTTTTCATTTTCGTTTTGCTCAAACGCAACCGCGACCTGTCGCAACAAGTAGAAGAGTTGGAAGCCCGCCTGACCGACCTGGAGGAACAAGGCGGCTCCTGAAGGATCGTACTTGACCATCGAATTACATACCGAAACCTACGGCGACGGTCCTCAAGAGGTGATCGTCTGCAACGGGCTCAGCCAGTCCACGGCCAACTGGCGCGGACTGGCCCGCGCCAACCCGCAGTTCCGCTGGATCCTCTACGATGCCCGCGGTCACGGCAAATCCAAGGTGGGCCCCAAGCCCTTCAACCTGGATCTGCACGTGGAGGACCTTTTGCACGTGCTGGACAAAACCGAAGCGGTGCGGCCGGTGCTGATGGGATTCTCGCACGGCGCGCGCGTCTCCCTGCGGGCCGCGGCGGAACACGGCGACCGCTTTACCGGCGTCGTCCTGGTCAGCTGCGCCTCACAACAAACGCCCCGGCGCAAAGCCCATGTCACCAGCTGGCACAGATGCCTGGAAATCGGCGGCGTGCGCGCCATGGCCTGGGCCGCGCTGCCCAACATCGTCGGCCGCAAGATCCTGCACAAGATCAAAGACCTGGAGATGCTGGTCGACGGTTCGGTTTCCCGCAACCAGGAGGAGGGCCTGCGTCACATGTTCCGGGGCATGGCGGGTTATCCCGAGGCTCGTTTGGATGCAGAACGTATCGGCCTGCCCACGCTGGTCTTGCGCGGTGATGAGGACCCGCTGGTGGAGGAACGCGACAGCCGCGAGTTGGGGGAATGGATCGACGGCGCCAAAACCGTAACCTTCCAGGAATGCGGCCATACGCTGCCGCTGGAGGAACCTCAAGCTTTCCTGGAAACCGTCGAAAACTTCATTGACGGATTGACTTGAAGAAGTAACCCGACCCCAGTCCTTTCGGGTGCTATAATACACTTTCCCAGTCCCCTCCCGGCGATTGCGGCCCTTCCCGGACCACTGGAGTCATTACACGTGGCATTGTTTAGTTGGAAGAAGAAAACCCCCCAGGAATTGATGATCGCCGGTAATTTCAAGGCGGCGGTCAAAGCATTCCAAGATGTCCTGAACAAGAAGGGTTTCGACCCCGGCATGGCCATGCAGTTGGCCAATTGCCAGATGAAGCTGGGGTTGACCAAGGACGCCAAGAAGGTCTTCCTGAGGGTGGGCACCTTCTACGGGGACCAGGGTTTCTTCAACAAGGCGGTAGCTGCATTCAAGAAGGCGCTCAACATCACGCCGGACGACCAGGGTATTTTGGACAAGCTTGCCGAATACCACGGCAAGGTGCCCAGCTACATGATCGACGACCGTATCTTGCAGCGCGCTTCCGGCTTCTTTCAAGCGCCGGACCTCAAAGCCATGGATCTGGACGATACGGCGGGCGGCCCCGAAGCCGACGAGGCGGAAATCTCCGAACAACCCGCCGAGCCGCCGGAAGCGGAGGTCGCCGCTGAAGTCGAGACCCCTACCGGCATCAGCACCGAGCAACCTGGAGAGCCGGCGGAAGACCCGCTGGGGGATTTCGACTCCTTCCACGGCCTGGAAGACCTGAGCGAGGAATTGACCGCCGAGTTCGACCTGGACGACGCCCCGCCCGCCGACGGCGCGCTGCCGCAAGATGAAATGAACTTCGGCAAGATCGAGGATTTTGACGAAGACACGGGCGATTTCGAGGAAGAGGCAAAAGCTGCCGCCGCCATGAACGAAAAGGGCACAGACGTGCTGAAAACCCTGGACGTAAACGAACCCGAAGAAAAAACAACCCCCGCCCCGCCTCCGGAAAGTCCGGCCAAACCTGCCGCGGCCGTTCGCGAGCGGGTCGCGGGCGGCATGGTCTTCTCCAGCCGCGAGGTTGCGGATGAGCCCGAGGCCAAAGACCCGGCCGACAGCATGTTCAACTCGTTCGACGACGCCCTGGACAACCTGTTTTCCACCGGCGGGGACGAACCGGCGCCGGCTACCGAAAGTGACCATGAACAGAACCAACGCCACTGGCCGCTGTTCCGCACCATGGAACGCAAAGACTTTCTGGACTTCGTCATGGCCTTGGAAAGCAGGGACTTCGACCCGGGCGGCTTTATCGTGCAACAGGGCGATGAAGGGCAGGAGATGTTTTTGATCGCCGATGGAATCGTGGATGTGGAGATCAACGATGCCGTGGTGGCGACTCTGGGCGAGGGCGATTTCTTCGGTGAAGCTTCCCTGCTGACCCGCTCGCCCCGCAATGCATCCTGCCGCGCCAAAAGCTTTACCAACTGCCTGGTTTTAACCCGCGATCATCTGGTCGATCTCTCCAAGACCAACCCCTCCATTATGGATTCTATCCGCTCGATCTATTATACTAGAGTAGAGCAGAACGCCGCCCGTAGGAAATAGGCGGCCCATAAAGGAGTCCCGCATTATGGAAATTATCGTTTATCCACATCCCGTTTTGTTGCGCAAGGCAGACGAGGTAGAGGATTTCGATGAAGACCTGACCCGATTTGTAGCCGATATGCACAAAACCATGATCGACGCCCAGGGCGTGGGTCTGGCCGCCCCTCAGGTGGCCGTCAGCAAGCAAATCTGCATTATCGATCTTTCCATCGGCGAAGATCCCGATCAATTATACGTGCTCATCAATCCCGAGATCGTGGAATCCTCCGGCTCCGTTAAGGGCGAGGAAGGCTGTCTCAGCTTCCCCGACCTGGTCACCGTGGTGGAGCGCCCCACCTACGTCAAAGTCCGCTGCCGCAATCTGGCCGGCGACTTTGTGGAAGTAGAAGCTCACGACTACCTGGCCCGCGCCTTCTGTCATGAGATGGACCACCTCAACGGCGTGGTCTTCCTGGAGCGCATTTCCGCCATGAAGCGCAACATGATGAAAAAGAAAATCCAAAAGCGCCAGAAAGCGGGTACCTGGGAACGATGAAAATCGTCTTCATGGGCACACCTCAATTCGCGGTGCCCTCCCTGGCCGGCCTTCACGGACACCACACGGTTACCGCCGTCTTCTGCCAGCCGGATCGACCCAAGGGCCGATCCCGTAAACCCGTTCCCTGTCCGGTCAAGGAAAAGGCCCTGGAACTGGGCATCCCCGTACACCAACCCAAGCGCATCAAGGCGCGCAAGTGGGTCAACCTGCTGAACGAGTTGGCGCCCGACCTGATCGTGGTCGCCGCCTTCGGCCAACTGCTCAGCCAGAAGGTGCTGGATGTGCCGCGCATCGCCTGCGTCAACGTTCACGCCTCCCTGTTGCCTCGTTGGCGCGGCGCCTCGCCCATTCACTACGCGATCAAGGAAGGCGACGAACGAACCGGCGTGGGCATCATGAAAATGGAACTCGCCCTGGACGCGGGCCCGGTCTACAGCGAAGCCTCGGTGCCGCTGGACCACACCACCCGTCGCCGGGATTTGGAACACACCCTGGCCGAGTTGGGCGCGGACCTGCTTGTGAAAACCATCCCCGACCTGCAAAATATCGAGCCGCGCGCCCAAGACGAAGCCCTGGTCACCTACGCGCCCATCATCGGCAAGGACTTCGGCTACCTGGACCCGGCCGAATCGACCGCGGAAGAGTTGGACCGCGCCGTACGCGCCTTCGAGGAATGGCCCTCGGTGGTCACCCGCTTCCGCGAGACCCCGGTCAAATGGCACCGTACCCGCGTGGTCCCCGCCGAGGGCCAGGCCGAACCCGGCACCGTGGCGTTGGTCTCCAAGAAACGCCTGTGTGTTGCCTGCGCCGGCGAGAATTGGTTGGAACTGTTGGAAGTGCAACCCTCCGGCAAGAAATCGCAACCGGTCGCCGCCTTCGTCAACGGCTACCAACCCAAACCGGGCGAACCTTTTGAAGCCATGCCGAGGAGCGGCTCGTGAATTTCTTTTAAACCCTTTGCCCTGAAAACTTGTCAGTAGGATTGACGGTGTTGGAAGGCGTAACCCTCATGAACCTGGGACAGACCACAATCGAAGCAAGAGACGCCTCCAAAGAGGAGGACAGGCTTCTGGTTACCCGGTTCCTGGGCGGTGACGAACTCGCCTTCACCGAACTGGTCAACAAATACCGCCGCCAGGTGTATGCCGTGGCGTGGCGGTTCACGCATAACCACGAGGAAGCCGACGACCTGACGCAGGAGACTTTCGTCAAGGCTTACAACAACCTGAAGACCTTTCGCGGCGAATCCGGTTTCAAGACCTGGCTGCTGCGCATTACCACCAACCTGAGCATCAACCTGAAAAAGAGCGGACGCGTCAGCAAAGACAGCGGCGAAACCCCGGACGAAGGCACGGCCGGGGACACATCCGCCCCCTTGGACAACCTGATCGAGGGCGAGAAACACAAACAGCTTTACCGCGCCATTCAGCGCCTGCCGCCCAAGCAGAAGGAGACCCTGTTGCTGAAGACCTTCAAGGACATGACCTGCGAGGAAGTCGCCGGGGTAATGCGGTGTTCGGTGGGCACGGTCAAAGCCAATGTGTTCAACGCCATGAAACGCCTGCGGGAGATCATGAACCCGGGAGCTGCCTTATGAACAAGGAAGAGATTTACGATTACCTGGACGACCCGACCAAAGAACCCACGGACGCCGAGGCGCGGGAAATGACCGCCCTGCTGCGCTCCCTGGAAACCGAGGTCGTGCCCGATCCGGGTCAGGAGTATTGGAACAACTTCAACGCCGGACTGCAAACGCGACTTGAAGCGAGCCGACAACGAAAGCCTTGGTTCCTGCGCCTGCCGGTATGGATGGGCGCGCTTGCGACCGCGGTCCTGGTGATTGCCTTCCTGGTTCCCATGGGCAACCGTTCACAACAGGTGGAAACCCTATCCCTGGCTTCGCTCAGCGATGCGGATCTCCTCTTGATCAGCGAAACCTACGCGCCCCTGGACGATGAGGACATGAGCCTCGATCTGGCCGACAGCGATCTGGACCTGCTGTTGGAAGCCGTGGACGGCGACGATTGGGACGAGGACCTTTTCGAGGTCGACCCGAATCTATTACAATCCATCTGGAAGGAGGGCTGACATGAAATGCGCCATCTTGATCCCATTGCTGTTTCTGGCTCCGGTCATGGCCTGGCAGGGTCCGGCCAATGCCGACGCCCAGGAGATGCGCGAAACCCTGCGCTTCCTGCGTCTGGCCGAAACCAAAAAGAACCTGGACCTTCCCGAGGACAAACTATTGGCGGTCAACGATATCTTCGACCAGTTCGAGGAAGAGCGTTTCAACAGCCGCCTGAAGGAACGTCGTATCCGCATGCAGATACGTCGGGCCAGGAGGCAGGGCGACCCCGCGGTAGACCTGGTTGACCAACTGATGGCCCTGCGCAAGGTCAATGTGGAGACCGAAAAGAAGATGTGGGATAAGATCAAGGAAACGGTCAACCAGGACCAGGCCGTGGATGTCTTCAACTTCTACGAAACCTTCCAGCGAGATGTCCAGCGGCGCATCCGCACCCTCCAAAAAGAGCGTAGAGGCAAAGGCCCGCGCCGGAACCGTCAGTAATAACCCACCCGCCGCCCGGCGCGGACCTGCTTCCGATGGATAAACCCGAAGATGATCCGGGAACCGGATTTATTTGAGCCGATTTCCCTTCCTTTTTCGCTGTATGATTAGGTAAAGGGAGTCGCCCGACTCGAAACCATCTATCCACCCGGTTCGCAATAACCCAATCACCAGGAAGCAAGGTGCCGCGGGTGGGTCATCATGATCAACAAGATGTTCGGCCTTCTCGCCGTTCTCGGCGGAACGGCTATTTTTTTGAGCATGTTCTACCTGTCCATGGAGGCAGGCGGAACAAAATACCACTATTCCGTGGAGCGTCACGGCCGCCTGGTTGGGCACGCCGTTGAAACCAGCTTTACGGCCGATCAAACCGACCCCTACCCACGGCGAATGAAGCGCTCCATCCGCTTTTACGTGACCCTTCTGGACCGGGATATCGACGTCAGGGTAGACGACGAGGTGTCGGTGAATCCCGAGAGCGGTCGTCTTCAAGAGTACCACTCCCGAATAACCAACGGCAATATGACCAAACGCGTGCATGTCTATGTGACCGATAACGAGGCCCGGTTCGAGGGAGATACCCGATCCAGAATCGACCTGGACGAGGACACCTACTTCGAGCAGGCGCCCGCCTTCTACCGTAAGTTGTTGGATACCTTCAAAGACGGTGTCCAGGAACACGATTTCAAAACCGTGGATACAGCTGAAGCCAAGGTGATCACCCTTACCTGGCGCAACCTGGGAGAGTCGACCCTGACCTTGAACGGCAACCGCCATGATTGCCTGGTGCTGGAAACCTACATGGCGGAACCGGGCGGCGTCTTCCGGTACTGGATCGACAAGAACACAGCTCGAACGGTCAAAATAACCCTGCCTGGATTTACGACGGTGAAAGCGGCCGATAAAGGGATTGCAGAAAAAATAGGACGCCCCAATTTGGACGATCTCATCATCTTCCCCACCAACGTCCCTATCGGCGATATCCGCGCCCTCCAATCCATGCGGCTGAAGGCCCGAATTCTTTCGCAGGATCCGTATTTAACACCCGAAAAACTGAACGGGCCCGGCCAACGGTTTACCGGAACGGTCGAGGACGGTTTGATCGAAGGTGTTTTCGAACTGGAACGGCTTTATTACAACGGCGAAAACGCCCCGGCCTTTCCCCCTGTATTAAGCAACAAGACGCGGGAAGAAATGGCCCCCTATCTTAAAGCTGAGTTCCTGATTGAGTCGGAGAACAAAGAGATCAGCGAAAAAGCGCGGACGATAACCGCCGGGGCTCGCGACAGTTGGGATGCCGCCAAAAAGATTTCCCGATGGGTTTCGGAAAATATCGGCTATGACCTACCGGGCGGTTCGGCAAAATGGACCCTGGCTACCGGCAAGGGGGAATGCGGTTCGCACGCGCTTTTGTTTGCGGCCTTATGTCGTTCGGTCGGCATTCCCGCTCGGATGGTAGTAGGTTATATGATGACCCCGGAAAGCGGCGGCAGTTTCGGTCAGCACGGTTGGAACCAGGTATACATGGGTGAGAAGGCCGGTTGGATTCCCCTGGACACGACAGCCCGCGAGATCGATTACGTGGATGCCGGTCACCTGGCCCTGGGCAGTGCCCCCCTGTTCTATCCCGAGGAACTGGAGATATTGGATTACCGGGCCGGCGCCTACAACATGGCTACCACCGGTAAACTGTTACCCGTCGAAACGGTTCCCTGGCAGAGCGGCGAACGTTTGACCTGGCGCATACTGCATCGTGAACGCGAGGTGGGCAGCGCCTGGTTCCAAATGGTGCAACGGGATAACGGCGACTGGTCGGCGGAAGGCAAGGTCATCCTGGGCGAGGACCACAACTACCAGAGTAATTGGACCTACGACGCCGATTTGCGGCCCTTGTCCTTTCAAACCTGGGGCAAGAGGCGGGCCGTCAGTTTCTCGTTGTCAGGCGAGATGACCCGAGAAGGCTTGTACGTCACCGGGAAGCGAGCCGGCAGGGACTACCGGCGTTTTGTTCCTGAAGGGCAGGAGACCGTTCCCCTGGAAATGATTCAACCCGGATTCTACACCCTACTTGCCGCATCCCTGCAAGACCGAACCCCGACCAACCTCCGAGCCTACTTGACACCCCTGGCCAAGACAATCGCGGTATCGGCCGAAAGCCGAGCAGCCGACACAGAAGAAACCGGCGCGCGCATCATCGACTTGAACATAGGCACGCCTATCCTCATTCACCTGGACGACAAGGGACGGGTGACCGAACTTCGCTTCTTGGAGGAAAACATCAGTGCGGAGTTGACCACCAGGCCCGAGGGCTGAGAAAAACACCCGGAACCCGATGACGCGATTGATTTGATTCTTCCCGGAAAGAATCGAGTATCAAAAGCCGGATCCTCAGGCCTTCCCGGGAAGAATTGAGTCCATTCGGGGTTGTCAACGGCTCGTGGTTGACTTTGACGGAGCCCTGACCCCCGCCCACGGAACCCGTTTCGTTCACCTATGAGGGGACACGGCCCGTCACCAACAGGGTTTCGCGGCCGGAACCCAGGGACAGCCGTTGGCCCCAACTGGTTCGGTGCGGCGGTTGCCCGCTGATGAAACGATGTTCCTCGATGACCATGCCCAGGCTTTTGTAGGCCGGCAGCAGGGCGTCTTTCAGGTACGCTTGATCCAACGTGGGGAGATTCAGGCGCTCCAGGTAACCCGGGTCGGTGAAGACATAGTAATTGATCAGGAGTTCGATTCCCGCGTTGGGCGCGCCCAGGCTCAAGATGTCCGCCATAATCTTTCGATCGGGTTCCACGACCGCATTCAGCAGCGAACCCCAGGGAAAGTTGACGGTAATTCGATCGGCCTTGCCGCGCAGCATCTCCGGCATACGCTCCACGGGCGCGATTACGAACAGCGCATTGGGCGCACCGCCTTTCGCGGGTTTGCGCATCGCCTTTGAGGCCGTCGGGGCCAGGTTGTCGCCGACCGCGTCCAGACCGATACACAGGCGCGTGGGTCGCTCACGCGCCTCGCGTAGGACGAAACGGCCGTCGCCCGTACCCAGGTCGATTTGCAGGCTTTCGTAGGATTGCGTCAGCGCATGGAAGGACTCCGAATCCATGCGTTCCTGTTTTTTGCCTCGTTGCACCAGCATGCTAGCCGTCCTCTTCCAAGCCGCGAATGGTGACCGTCAACCGGGCATCCGGATCGGTCAATGCCTTGACCAGATCACGGTTCACATCAGCCGCTCCCTTGCCGGCATGGACGCCCAAGGTCACCCGGCTCTGTTTCCCGCTTTTACGGAAAACGATGCGGTCGCGGGCGTTGAATTGGGGACAGATAGTCGCGGAGAAACTATCGGAAAGGCCGTTGACAGCCAGTTCCACGGAAACCCGGCCCCGGCAGCGTTTCAGGGAGTCGGCCGACCAATCGGCGCCTACCGCGATCACGCAGGTCTCACGCTCGCTCAGATCGTCGCCGCGTTTCAGTTCCAGGGTTTTATGATGGGTTCCGCGCAGGCGTTCATGACCCCTGGCCGTAAAGCGAATCACTTCATCTGAGCCTACGACCGCAGGCTCGGCGGTTTGGGCTTCGGCAAGGTTCATGACCAGATCATAGGCCTCGGACTTCGGGATATCCAAGCGTGCGGCCAGGCGTCGGGCGATCTCCGAGGGTGCGAGGTTTTCAGCCGTACAATCCGCGATCATTTCGACCACCTGATCCCTGTCATCCGGCGTCAAACCCCGAATCAGCAACCGGGCTTCACCGTTTCCTCGCGGTAGGATCAGATCGGCCAACCGGCTCAGGCGCTGGTGATAGATGCGATTGGTCGGGCTGTACCATAACAGGGCCTTGCGATCTCCCAGGGTTTTGATCGTGATCTCCAATGAGGAGGCGAGTGCCGACGCGGGCAGCATAAGCAGCAAAGGATGACGGTCGTGACGTAATTCTCGGAAGGCGGCGCGGTGCTCTTTGCGCGGGATGTTGCGAAACAGGTGGACTCGGGCCGCGCCGATCAGGCCCGGCAGGTCGGGCGGTGTCAACGGGCACACCTCAAAACCGGCATCGCAAACCGTCAGCATTAGTTCGCGGCCCTCTCGGGACAGGTCCGCCCCGTGATCTCCTTCCAGCCAGAGCACATCCTTGCCGCCGGCCAGGACATCGAGAATCCGGGGTAAATCGGCCGCAATGTTCAGGACCTCGACGGTTTTGTCCACATAGAGGGAAATAGGACCAGGGGCAAATATCCTCTCGATGTCCGGCTTGGGCGGTCGATGCGGCGGTCCGAATGAGAGGTAGAGGACGCCGTATGCTTGTGAATCCGCATGTGCCAAAAACATTTTCCTGAAAAAAGATTGCGCGTCTCGCGAGGAAAATGCGCGATAGTAGTGTAGGAGAAAGGTGATAGAAACCGCAAGCCGATTAACGGTCCAGGGAGAGAAAAGGTGTTTCCGCCGCTTGCATTCCCCTGCGCCTTAACACTGAAAATGCTTGTATAATAGCCTTCGAGGGACGACATGGAAGAGAGGGAGCAAGGGCTTGAGCCCGACGAGGATCAGTTGGACGATTTGCTGCGCAGTTGGCAAGAGGGAGACGACAGCGCCTACGACCGCCTGTTCGAATTATTGCACGAGGATCTGCGGAAGCTGGCGCATTACCAGTTCGCGCACGAGCGTCCCAATCACACGCTACAGACGGGCGACCTGGTGAGTAAACTGTATCTGAAGCTGCGTAATGCTCAGGGCGCAAACTGGAAGGACCACGAACATTTTCGGAATTCGGCGGTTCGGGCCATGAAGCAAATCCTCATCGATCACGCGCGCGGTTGGGGCCGGCGCGCCACGGGCAAGGATAAGATTCCCATGGACGACCTGGAGCCCGAGCGCATGCGCGAGTTTCAGGACAAGGATGGTGACCTGCTGCACCTTTTGGCAATCAAGCAATCCATCGAAAAAATGGCGCGGCTGGACCCCATGATGGCGCGTATTGCCTACATGAAGTTGGTGCCCGGTCATTCCCTGCAAAAGATTGCCGACGAAATCGACTGGGATGTCAACAAGGTCAAACGCGAGTGGAAGATCATCCAGAAGTTCGTGGAGCCCGTGGTCCGGTGATCAGGCGCGGTCGTCGATGATTTCCACCTCGGGCATGCGCTCCAACAGAAAGGGCAGCAGGTTCGGGGTCGCCACCGCCAGCAGGCCGTAATGCTTCATAACATCCTTGTTGTAGCGTAGGGGTTCGCCTTTCAGGTCGGTTACAACGCCGCCCGCTTCTACCAGCACGATATCGGCCGCGGCGGTATCCCATTCGCACAAGGGACCGAAACGCGGGTAGAAATCGACCTTGCCCTCGGCGATCGAGCAGAACTTGAGCGAACTACCCAAGGGAGCGGGTCGCATGCCGTCCAGTTGTTTCAGAAAGGCATCCAGTTGACCGGAAGGATGCGAGCGGCTCATACTGACGCGCAGGGCCTGGATATCGGGCTCCTCGGCGGCATGAATACGTCGCGGTTCGCCGCCCGACTCGGAAAGCCGGGCGCCCAGGCCGGCCGAGGCGGCAAAACTGCGATTTTGCACGGGAATGTGCACAACGCCCAGGACAGGGCGGCCGTCCTCGATAAGCGCGATATTGACGGTGAACTCGCCGTTGCGTTTGATGAACTCCTTGGTGCCGTCCAGGGGATCGACCAGAAAGAAGCGAGATATGGCAGCGCGTTCGGCGGCATCGGGCAGGCGGCCCTCTTCCGAGATGACCGGAATATCGGGGAATTGCCGGCTCAATGCATCGACGATGTGATGGTGCGCCGCCCGATCGGCCAGGGTAAGGGGCGAGGAGTCATCCTTGTAGGTAACGCCCTGGTCGCCGTCGTAAAAAGACAGGATCTTCCGACCTGCCTCCTCGGCGATCCGTATCACTTCTTGCAGCATGTTCTTCCTCTCTCAGGCATGATCGATAAAGGTTACTTTGTCATTAACATCGCCCCGCTTGGACGGCGGGAAGGGATCCGCGGCATAGCCCATATAGTAGAAGCCCAGGCAGCGCTCACCTTCCTCCAGCTGAAAAAAGGTGCGTACGTCGGGGTGATCTACCAGGGCCGGCGTCGACCAGGAACAGCCGATTCCCAGCGATTGGGCGGCCAGGTGCATGTTCTGGACCGCGCAACCCACCGCCAGAATTTCTTCGAACTCCGGGTTGACGCCCTTGGGTTTCATCAGGATGGCCATGGCAACGGGGACATGTGCGCAACGATTGCGTGATTTTTGGTATTTGCGTTCCAAAAACTTGTCCCCGGCGGCCGCCTTGTAGGTCTCCGCCAGTAGATCGCCCAGCCGAGCGCGACCTTCTCCCTGAAATATCACAAACCGCCAGGGCTCGGTATGTCGATGTGAGGGCGCCCAGTTGGCGGCTTCCAAGATAAGGCTCAGATGCTCCTCCGCGATAGGGTCCGGCTTTACCTTCATAAAAGGCATGGTGCGCCGATTGCGAATGGCGTCCAAAATAATCTGTGCTTCGGTATTGATGTCACTGGTCATGCATGTCACTCCCTTGCATGTTGAACCCGCCCATTCTACCTCAAACCGCGGCCATGTCGTATCTACTTCCCGCAAGGTCCAAGTTTTGCTAGAATGGCGTTCCGATAGGAATGGAGGTTATGGCTTGTTCAAAGTTCATTTCCAATTGAAAGGCGAAGAATATGAGTTGGTTGCGGGTGACCTGGATTTGAGTCATCCCTATTTCGTTTCCATCAAAGAGCTGGACCTGGATTATGAAGAGGGTTTTGTGGTGAATCCACATCTGGAAAACACCAAGAAGCGTTTTCAGAATACGGACAACATCATGATCCCGCTTCAGAACGTTGCCTTGATCGAGTCCGTACCGGTCCGGGAAAAGAAGAAAAAGCCGGAAGGCGGCGGTCCCAGAGTGGTTCCACTGCGGGGTCTGGAAGAAACCGAAAACAAGACACCGGAAGCCTGAGGCTTATGCCGACGCCGCGTAAAACGGTCTTCCTTGATCGGGACGGCGTGTTGAACCGCCGTATTCTAGGAGATTACGTAACCTCCCCTGCCGAGTTTCAACTTCTGGACGGCGTGTGCCGTGCGGTTGCCGCGCTTAACCGGGCCGGGTACCGGACGGTGGTTGTGACCAATCAGCGAGGCATTGCAATCGGTCGCATGACGCGCGCGGATGTGGACCGCGTTCACGAGGTATTATCCACGGGCGTAAGCGCGGCGGGCGGTTGCCTCGACGAATTTTATGTCTGTCCGCACGACCGCGACGAGGGCTGCGCCTGCCGAAAACCCCGGGCCGGATTATTGGACCAGGCGGATGTATCGGCCCCGGTCGATTTTGCGGCGTCTTTTCTCATCGGCGACAGCGACTCCGATATCCTGGCCGGCAAGGCGCGCGGGGTGACCACCATCAAGGTTGCCGGTCCCTCTCAAGCCGATCCCGATCACCTGGCCGAGGATTTGCCCGCGGCGGTCGACATCATCCTGGCTAGGAACACAGCGGACTCATGAGCCCCATTTCGTCGCAGACCTCTTCCAAACGTTCGAAACCCGTGGGATAGGACAAGCGGTAGACGGGGATGACTTCGATCAACCGAGCCAGGGACTCAAGCACCATGGCCTGCAACCCCAAACCCTCCACGGGATCGGGCCGATAGCTGGTGGCGACCAGATAGGTCAGCGCTTCGGCGCCGGTCAGGCGGTGACGCTCGATGGGGGCGTCTTCCAGTTGCCGCTCCAATAAATAAAGCGCCTCCAGTCGACATTTTTTTGGAAAGAAGCGCGGCGAGGGGCCCCTGCTCCCGGTGACCTTGCGTTTCTCAACCGAGGGGTGGACCTTGTCAAAGGCTTCGAAATCGGGATGAAAGTACCTGCCGGTATCGGGCCAAAGACGGGAAAAAGGAATCCCCGGATAGACGGCGATTTCCCCGTCCTCAAATTCCAGCGGGATGAGGTCGTCGGTCACCAACTGATGACCCCTGGCCAGGAGGGCGGCACTCAGGGTAGATTTACCGGCCCCGCTGTGACCCAGAATACCGACAGCTCCGGCGCCGCTGGTGATGCAGGAACCGTGCAGCACATGGACACTTTGTATTTCCAACCACAAGGCAAAGGCGCGGCCCAAAAGGTAGGGCGCGATAATAACACCCTCCATGGGCCGGACCTCGATTTTGTCTTCGTGGAAGAAGAACCAGCCGACCTCGGGCAGGTGCAGCACCGGGCAATCACCGACCCGGTGAAGATAGGCGTAGGGCGTTCCGTCCATATATGAAAAAGGGCTCTCCCAAAAGGGAGAGCCCGGATTATTCACAGTCGGTGACTTTTCGACTATAGCCAGCTGGCGCTTGAATGTGCAGGCTCCATTAGAGAGTTCAGGTAAACCAAGATCGAACTGACTGGTTACCAGGACCCCGTGGAACACGTATCGAAACATGAAGGTTTTGGAAGTACGATTGGGTTAGGAGGGAGCGCCCCCACCGGCTTTCGCTTGAGAGTTGTCACCGAAAAAGCCGCCGGTCCCCTTGGTCAGGGTCATGATGTTCCCACGGGCAACCAACTGAGGCTTCTTATATTCTTTCTTCGCCATTGATCTCTCCAATTGTCTTATTTCCAACATGTAAAACACCTCGGAAACGTGCACTAAGATACATGGGTTCCTTAAGGGTTCTAATGGTAAGTGAGTTATAAAAGGATGTCAAGCCCAAACAAACTTTTTTTTCCTCCTACTCGCTCTCACTAACTCATTGTAACATAGGCTCTTGCCAATCAGGATAACTCCCGTCTCAACCAGAGGTCGGTCATCACCGCCGGACCGAAGTAGGCGAGTGCCGTTTTCGGGTCCGAAACAAGGTAGTGATCGACCTCTTTTTGCAAGCGTACCCGATCGACAATTCCCATGTCAGCCAGCGGGCTTTGTCGGATGAGTACATTTAACTTATCGCGCTCTTGCTGAAAACCATAATGATAGAAGGAAAATAAAGATGGTTTATTCGGGTTTTCCGTAATCAGGGGGGGCAGATAATCGCGCATGACAAAACGCAGGAAACCCTTGGGGTATCCGCCTTCGCGCAAGATTTCGGGAGGCACGGCCAACACGAATTCGGCCAGCCTGCGATCGAACAGGGGATGCCGGGAACTCACTCCGAACGGGGCGGCCAGCCGGTGATGCCAGTGCATCATCCGGCGGATGCTGAAGGAATGATGCGCCACCTCTTCATAGAGCGCCTGGCGGGCAATATCGTTGAAAAGCCGCGGCGCTGAAGACAGTCTTGTGATCAGGCTCACATAATGCTTTTTTGGTAGATCCATCCATGGATATAACCCAATGTCGCGCCCTAACCATAGTTTGATTCGGTTGCGTATGCTTAGTGGAATTCTCGGTGCGACAAGATAATGGTACAGACCCTGGAACATCGATAATGACTTGCCGGCAAGAAACTGACGAAAAGCCGGCGCATGATTCAACTGCCCGCGTGAAATCCGCGCACCCAAAATGACACCGTCGCTGAGTCCGGTGAACAAGCTGTCGCCGCCGTGACCGGTCAGCAGGACGTTGCCGCCTTTCTCGACCAGATCGCCCATGATCCAACGATCCATATTATCCCAACTTTGGAAGGGATCGTCCTGCAACGGCATGCCCTCGAACGCGCCTTGAAACAACCAGAAGCGTCGGCAATCCACCCAAACGGGCTCTGGCAGACCCAGCTTTTGAGCAACGGCCGCGCTGCCCGCGCTTTCGTCACAGTCGGGAAAGTCGGGAAAGCGGAAGGAGTAGGGCTGCAGGGGGATACCGGCCCGAACCGCGGCGGCGGCCACGGTGGTCGAATCCATGCCGCCGCTAAGCGTAATGCCCACGGGTCCCTTGCTGTCACGACAACGGTCGCTCACACATCGGCCCAATAAATCTCGGAAGTGAGCGGCATAGTCGCGAATATCTTTGTAGCGCAGCGGTTTGACCCGATCGAAATCCCAATAACGGCCTAATTCCAGACGATCAGGACCGGCCAGCAGGAAACCGCCGGGCGGCAGGAAGAAGACCTTGTCGAACATGGCGTATTTGTCATCGTAACCCTTGTGGGCCCAAGCCTCGGCTGCATCTCTGCTGAGCCCCGCGCCGAAACCGTCGCGACCGCTCAGGTCGCGAGCATAACCGGCCAGGCCCAGCAGGCTCCCCTGTTGCCTATAGAAAAGCGGTCGTGCGCCCATGACGTCTCTGGCGGCAAACAACTGAACGGCCTCGGCGTCCCAAATGACGAAGGCAAAATCCCCTTCCAACCGAGCGGGGCAATCGCGTCCCCATCGCTTCCATGCGGCCGCCAGCAAGGCCGCGTCGTCGTCGCTCGATAAACCCAATTCTTGCAGCAGTTTCGTGCGGTTGTCCAGGCGTACGTCCAGCGCGAGCACCAGGTTACCGACAGTTACATAGCGACCCTTGGGAGCGCGGATGTTGAGAGAGGCATCGGCATCTCCGCGTTGCCATACAATGTTCAGGCCGCGATAATCACTTTTCGCCGGAATGACGGGGAGCATACCGGCTCCTTTCAAATGATTTCGATAGTAGGATTGAGGGTCCGCTTATACCTCATCATGACGCAGCAACAAACCATGAGCCAGCAAGTCAGCAACCAACTGATCCAGATCGTCTTGAAGCTCTTCCCGGGAAACATCGTATTCGTCCAAAAGGGAGGCAATTACTGCCTCGGGATCGCCGTGCTCCTCTAGTCGTCGGAACATTTCCGAACCCATTTGGTTCAGTTCGAAATATTCGCCCCTGGCCGCGTCCAGCAGAACGGTCTCGGAGACCACGCGTTGGACCAGGATACCGTTGGGGATGGAATATGTCACCATGAATGACCTCGAATCCATGATCGTCTTGCCCGCGGGCACGTTCGGGGTATCCTAACATAATTCCGAAAAGACGGTACCTCGGAGATTGGGAACCCGAAATGCCGGTGACACAAAGGACTGACAAAATGAAAGGGTGGACAAGCGAAAAAAAATCTGTATGGGGTGTTTTTTCGTCAAAAAAAGCAGACAATAGATATTTAAAGTACCATTAGGGGCAAAACCCAGGTATAGTTATAGACAATAAGCATCAAATTATGGTAGATGTTACGAGTTAGAGTTCAATCAAGGTGTGATCATCGACATTTTCCATGGAGATAAATGATGAGAAAGATGTTAATCGGATCCATTTTCGCGTTCGGGCTATGCGCGTTTGCCCAATTGCCTTTAAAGCCGGGCGCCGCGGATTTTACGGCTCCGAACCTTCCTGACCGTGGCGGTTTAACCACGCTGGTAGACTCAATCACCGGTGGCTTCACCGACGGTACGTTCGCAACCAACTCCCAGGACTTTACAGATGCGGCCCCTCCGGCCGTGGCTGATTATTACAACGCGGTTTCCGACGACTTCTTCGTGCCCGCCTGTGATACCTGGTCGGTTACGAGACTGAGCGTTGCCGGTAACTACTTCGACGGCATCGGCCTGATGGACCCGGTTCTGGGTCCCGCCGAGTCCATCAACGTTTATATTTACGCAACAGGCGGCACCGAGCCGAATACGACCGATATTTCCGGCGGCGCCCTGATTTCATACGAGGGGTTGAACTACAACGAAGTGGGCGCGGGCGATTTCGATATCGAGCTGCCGACTCCCATGATTCTGGACGGCGGCGCCGCGGGCACCACTTACTGGATTACCTTCCAGGCCAACCAGTCCATCTCCAACGCCAGCCAGTGGGGTTGGACGCTGTCGACCATCGACAACGGCTCCAACGACGCCGTGTGGATTCAGCAGTCCAATCTGGTTCTGATTCCTACCGATTGTGTAGTCGGTGTGGATGATTGGGACACCCTGGCCGCTTGTGCCGTCAACGGCGGCGAAACCAAAACCGACGTTGCCTTCGCCATGCTCGGCGAAGTGCTGACCAAGGGTATCAGCGTCAACTCCCCCTTGAACCTGGTTGAGGGCGGCAGCACGGGTACCTTCAGCGTGGTTCTGGACGCGCCTCCTTGCGCGACCGTCACCATTACGCTTTCCGACGACGACGCGGACAACAGCGAGATCAGCTACACGCCGACCTCTTTGATGTTCACCGATGCCAATTGGAATGTTCCCCAGGATGTTACCGTAACGCCTCTTACTGACGACATCGACGACGGCGGCGGTACTTCCGCTCCCACGGTCAACACCGTCACCTTTACACCCTCCGGCAGTGATGCCGAGTACACCGGCCTGACGCCGCCCACGGGTATTGTCAATGTTGCCAATATCGACGGCACCGGCGCCATCGACGTGTCGCCCAACAGCGATATCGAGGTTTCCGAGGACGGTTCCACCACGGTGACCATCTCCGCGGCCGGTGCGGCCTTGCCTACCACGGGCACCGTTTCCATCGATGTCAACACCATTACCGGTGATGTGGAAATCGACGGTAACCCCACGACCATTACGTTGTCGGGTCCCGGCTACTCCACTACCATCACCATTAATGGTCTCAGCGATGACTTTGTTGACGGCGACAGTCCCTTCAGCATCTCTTTCGACCCCTCGGTAGCCAGTGACGATCCCGCTTACGGCGGCATCACGCCCTCCTCTATCACGGGTACGGTTCTGGATGCGGACGTTCCCTCCGTCGGCGTTTCTGCTTCTGCCGATCCTATCGTGGTCAACGAAGCCGACGCCCCCATACGCGGGCCCGCCGACACGATAACCTACACCCTGAGCCACGATCCCCAAAGCGATACGGTTGAGATCGACCTGACCACGGACTCCTCCGAGGCCACGGTTTCTCCCACGACCGTCACCTTGACCACTTCCAACTGGAACACCGGCGCCATCGTGACCGTGTCTCCCGTGGATGAGTTTATCGATGACGGCGATATCGACTATGAAATCGTTGCCAGCGCCACGCGTTCCAGTAACCCCGATTGGGACGGCCTGCCCGTTGCCAACAGTGACGCGCGCACGATCGATAACGATACCGCCGGTGTTACCTCCACCGATCCGGTGCTCAGCGATATCGACGAAGACGGTTCCACTACCTTCACCGTGGCCCTGACTTCAGAACCTCTGGTTCCAGACGTTGAAGTCACCATTCAGACTGATGACAACACCGAAGCACAGGTAAGTGTCGGCGTGAATGCCCCGGCGGACACCGCTGTACTGACCTTTACCGGTGACAACTGGGATGACCCTCAAACCGTTACAGTTACCGGGGTTCTGGACGGTATCGTTGACGGCGATATCCCCACCAGTTTCTCGGTCAACGGCTTCGGCGGCGACGACGGCCTCTATAACAGCCTGACGCCCGGCACCACTCTGGAATCGGTAACGGTCAACAACATCGATGTTTGCGAACCGGTTACCATCACCGCGGAGATCGGCCAACCCCTGGAAATCGACGGTACGCCCAACTGTATTCTTGACGTGTACGACTGCTCCGTTGACCCCGCGGAACCCCTGGCCACCATGGTTGCCCTGGACGCCATGGGTCACGTCACCTTCACAACGGGTGACCCCGCCTTGACCAGCGTCGGCGAAGATGCCTGCTTCCAGGCATTCATCACCGGCACAAACACCGCGCTGAACGCTCCGGTACGCACCGTTCCCACCCTTGGCGAATGGGGCATGATTGCCTTCGTCACCTTCCTGATGACGGCCGGTGTTTACCAGATGCGCCGTCGCCGCACGGCCTAAACCTTTCCCCTAATCGGGTTCCTTATTGAAAGGGTCGGTCTTCGGATCGGCCCTTTTTCTATTTGTCCGGGCAGCATCCGCGGTAGGAATTAACACCTTCACATCAATGTATAAGGTCCGGTCTCCAAAACCGCTGATCTCTATTGGATTTTTTCTGACCGACTCTAGGACTTTTCTCCGTTTTATGAAATGATGGGTGCAACGGTCTGTTGTACTTCATGAGAACGCCAACATCTTCTTATGGGTTATTTCAAATCGTCAATACCCCAAAAGGAGATGATATGTCTCAGGCAAACCAAGGTGACCGCGTTCGCATCCACTATACCGGAACTCTGGACGACGGTAGTGTTTTCGATTCTTCCCAAGGCCGTGATCCCCTGGAATTCGTGATTGGTTCGGGTCAAGTCATTCCGGGCTTCGATGAAGGGGTTAGAGGCATGTCGCCGGGCGAAGAGAAGTCCATCCATATTCCCAGCGACCAGGCATACGGCCCCCACAATCCGGAGATGGTGATTTCCGTGCCGCGAGACCAAATGCCGGCCGAATTAAACCCCCAACCGGGCCAACAGCTGCAGATGCAAACCGCACAAGGTCAACCGATTCCCGTAGTGGTTGTCGAAGCGGACGACAGTCAGGTTCGTCTGGATGCCAATCATCCTCTGGCGGGAAAAGACCTCAACTTCGCCCTCCAGTTGGTTTCGGTCAACTAGCTGATCGATGCCGCCTGGAAAAGTTACACCGCTCGTTTGGACGGCGGACGAAAAACAAGCTTCCAAGGACGCGGCCGAGACCGGCAGCGTCCCTTTATCCGTAATCAGTTTCGGTAGTTGCCCAGTTCGCGGTTGATGTGTTTGATGCGCAACGCTTCGTCCTGGTTGACACGAGTTATGTTTTCGTCCCAAACCAATTGCATATTCACGTTGTAGAAGCGGTGCAGGCTGTAGTTTTCTACCGCCGGAAATCCTCGGCGTTGCTTGTGGCGCGCATTGCCGGAACCCGCGTCGAAGTGGGTCAAACCGTTGGCCACCGCCCAGTCGATGGCCTGGTAGTAG
>JAAUYB010186001.1_pt1 | contig 26212 bp, 22 predicted proteins | sample 7278071 | NCBI WGS metagenome assembly JAAUYB01 (sample SAMN14350121, study PRJNA611818) | marine sediment metagenome | isolation source: surface marine sediment (1.8m) | place: French Polynesia: Moorea | collected 2018-08 | reverse complement strand
GTAGCGATGATCCACAAATTGTCGTATCATTTAAGGGAGGTCGAAAGAAGCGGAAAAGGCAGCGACCTGTTGGTAGCCTTTCTCACCTATCTCTTCAGAGCAAGTCGGGTAGATCGCAAGGAGGCGCTTGTGCAAGCCGTCAGAACCCATATTTCCGAGCAAGCCGGCCGGCAAGCCTTAACCCTGGCCGACAAGATCAAGAAAGAAGGTTGGGCCGAAGGCCGAGTTGAAGGTTTGGCCAAGGGTCGAGTTGAAGGTTTGGCCAAAGGCCGAGTTGAAGGTTTGGTTGAAGGCCGCCGAGAAAAACAAAAAGAAATAGCTTTACGCCTTATCGAACGAGGTTTCAGCGCTCAAGAAGTGGCTGAGATCTCTCTTCTGACCCTCTCCGAAATTGCTGCCTTGCATTGAGTGATCGATTACTCGACGTCGAAGTAACCAAATCCTGACGGCTTACAGGATGAATCTCCCGAGGGGAATGACTCGGTCCATACGCCCGAAAAATAGTTGACCCGCGCAACCTTTTTGTTGAATTGTGCATATAATAAGGTAATGCACACCACGGAGGGCGCACATGACTCACCCTGAAGTTCCTCAAATCCGCCGGGCCTCGCGCGAAATGGTTCGACTCTTGGGTCTGGTCGGCGGTGACTGCGACGGGTTGCCTACAAGCCACGGTCACACCTTGATCGAAATCGGACGTCTGCACGAGGCCACCGCCGTGCAACTCTCCGATCTGTTGTGTCTGGATAAATCCTCGCTAAGCCGTATCCTGACCAAATTGGAGCAACAGGACCTGATCACCCGACTGGATCACGGCGGCGACAAACGGCAGAAACCGGTTACACTTACCGAACAGGGCAGGCAACGGTTGCAGGCCGTTCATCGATTTGCCGACCGGCCCGTGACGCATGCGCTCGACCTTTTGCGGCCGGAGCAACGCAAGCGTGTCCAGGAGGGCCTGCAACTCTACGCCCGCGCCCTGGCCAAGGCGCGGGCCCAGGAGGAACTGGTCATCCGACCCATTCGTCAGGAAGATAATCCGACCGTGACCGCGGTCATCCGCCGGGTGCTGACGGAGTACGATGTCAACCAGGTCGGAATCGCCTACGAAGATCCGGACGTGGATACCATGTACGAGGCCTACAGCAAAGAAGGCGCTCTCTACCTGGTCATCGAACGCGAGGGGCGTCTGGTCGGCGGCGGCGGTATCGGCCCGCTGCCCGGCGGCGAGGCGGGACAGTGCGAGTTGCAGAAGATGTATTTTCTCCCCGAGTTGCGCGGTTTGGGGGTCGGCTCGCTCATTATTCGCCGCTGCCTTGCTTTTGCGATCGAGAAGGGTTACCGGATCTGTTACCTGGAAACCTTGACCACCATGGAACGGGCGCAACGGCTTTACCGCAGCTTCGGGTTCCGACCGTTGGAGAAACCCATGGGCAATACCGGGCACTGCTCCTGCGATCGTTGGTTTATCAAGGATCTCGTCGAGGAGGCCGTTTCCGCCTGATTCCGATGATCCCGCGGCGACCGGGACGCCGCGGGAATCGATGGGGTTTATTTGCTGAGCGACTTGAAAAGCGTTCGGGTCATGCGTTCCGTGCTGATGAACTGCCAGTTGTATTTGTCGTGGTATTTGGCCAGGGGATTGGCGGCCACCACATCCTCCTCGCTTTTACCTTGTTCGATCATGGCCCCTACCAGTTTTTTACCATCTTTCAATACATCCAAATTGGCTTTCATGTCGGCCTTGGAAGCCATAGGGCCGTGACCCGCGATGATCTTGGTATCGGGACCGCAAAGGGCGAGGATTTTTTCTTGCGCGGCGATATAGCCGTTCACACTGCCGCCCGAATTCAGGTCGATGAAGGGGAACATACCGTTGAACAACAAATCGCCGGTATGAATGACGTCGGCTTCCTTGAAATGAATAATGGCGTCACCGTCGGTGTGGGCGTTCTGCATGTGGATGACATGGGCCGTTTTGTCGTTCAGGTGGAAGGTGACCTGATCGGAAAAGGTGACCACCGGCAAGCCTGTCTTATCGAAATCTTTGTTTGCCGCCAGGCGCTTGCGGATATTGTCGTGGGCCACGATGGTGGCGCCGGCTTTGGCCATGGCCGGGTTGCCGCCGGTATGGTCGCCGTGAACGTGGGTGTTGATGACGAAATCGACCTTTTTACCGGTCACCTTGGCAATTGCCGCCTGCATTTTATCGCTGAGCGGGGGCAGGCTGTCGTCGATGAGGATCACGCCGTCATCGCCGGTCAGCAGACCCAGGTTCCCGCCGGCGAAACCGCCGACTCCCTCGATCATGTAGAGACCGGGAACCACCTCCGTGGATTTGAACTGGATATCGGCGCTTTGCTGGGCAAAAGCAGCGCCGCAAAAAAACAAAATGGAAACCAAAAGCTTGGGATTCATACCATATTTCTCCTAGAAGACAATCAAATAGGCCGGTGTGTTTATCTTGACGCCGGATGCGCAAAGATGCAAGAGAGATATGGCGGATTTCACGCGGAATCGTGTTAAGCTCTGGTCAACTTTCCGCAAGGCGCACGAGGTATGGATGGCCGATCCCGATCTGATTTTAGCCATAGATAACGGTTCCCAAAGTCTGCGCGCGCTGGTTTTCGATTCCAAGGGTAACCTCCTGGCCAGGGAAGCTTTGTCTTTCGACGGCTACAGGGTGCCGCACGCGGGTTGGGCGGAACAGGACCCGGATGTTTTCTGGAAGGCACTGTGCAAGACCTGTCGCAAGCTTTGGGAGGAAAAGGACATCGATCCCAAACGCATTGCGGGACTGGCAATCACCACGCAACGCGGTACCGTGATCAATCTGGACAAGTCGGGCAAGCCGTTACGGCCCGCGATTCTGTGGCAGGACCAGCGCATGACGCGGGGCTTGGAACCGGTAGGCGGTTGGTGGGGTCTGGCCTTCAAGGCCGCTCGCTTGGGAGACACCATGGATTATCTCATTGCGAGCGCCGAATCCAACTGGTTGCGCGTTCACCAACCCGAGATCTGGAAACAGACCCACAAGTACCTGCTGTTATCCGGCTACCTTACCTACAAGCTGACCGGGCGTTACGTCGATTCAGTGGGTTGCCAGGTGGGTTACTTTCCGTTCGATTATCGGCGGTTACGCTGGAGCCGTTCCTGGGATTGGAAATGGCAGGCTACCCGTATTCCGCCCGAGGTGCTGGTGGAACTGGAAGAGCCCGCCGCCAAACTGGGCGAAATCAGCGAGGCGGCTTCGGCAGAAACCGGTATCCCCGCCGGATTGCCCCTGATCGCCGCCGCATCGGACAAGGCTTGCGAGGTTCTGGGGTCCGGGTGTCTGGAACCGCATATCGGCAGCCTCAGCTTCGGGACTTCGGCCTCGGTGAATATCACCAGCAAACGCTATCTGGAAGTCATCCCCATGCTGCCGCCCTATCCCTCGGGCCTTCCCGGGCACTATTGTTTGGAAGTGTCTTTGTTCCGCGGTTTCTGGATGGTGGAATGGTTCAAGAACAGCTTCGGCAGGCTGGAAAAGGAACTGAGCGCGGCCGACGGGTTGAAACCTGAAATCCATCTGGACAAGATGGCGGAGAGGGTGCCCGCGGGTTGCGGCGGCCTGATTTTGCAGCCCTATTGGGCTCCGGGCCTCAAGGAACCGGGACCGGAGGCGCGCGGCACCGTGATCGGCTTCAACGACTCGCATGACCGCACCTATTTTTACCGCGCCGTGCTGGAGGGGCTGGCCTATGCCTTGCGCGAGGGCATGGAGCGCATCGTCAAAAAGTCTAAGAAGCCCATCGTCAGCCTGCGGGTTTCGGGCGGCGGTTCGCAAAGCGACGTGGCCATGCAAATCACCGCCGATGTCTTCGGGTTGCCCGCAACGCGAGCGCATACCTACGAGACATCCGGCCTGGGCGCCGCCATTATCTGTTCGGTAGGATTGGGCATGCATCCCGATTTCAAAACCGCCGTCCGGCAGATGAGTCGTACGGGAGAAGTGTTCGAACCCAATGAAGCCAACCACCGCTTATACGATGCACTTTATCGTGAGGTCTATCTGGGGATCTACCAGCGCATGAAACCCCTGTATAAAAACATTCGTCGAATCTTGGGATGAAAGAGCAAACCCAAACCCCCGTGTTACCGTTCAAGATTGGGGGTTGATCCGGGAGAACGGTATGAAACGGATATTCATCGCACTCGCGCTGCTCGTTTTGATTGCTGCCGGAGCCGGTTGGTGGTTACTTCAATCGGCGGCAACGGGATTGGTTTCGTGGCGCGCGGAACTGGCCCGGCAGGCCGAACGGGCTGAGGTGGAGAGCCGAACCGCGCGGCAACGCTATCTCCGACAACGCGCCGACCTGGAGGTTTTGATCAGCCGGCCGGTCATGGAAACCCTGTTTGACGGCATGGAAGGTTTCGAAAGCGTTAACAAAAGGGGGCTGAAGATAACCCTGCAGAAACTGACGCCCACTTTCCGCGAGGGTTTTATTCACCTGTCGGCGGAAGGTGAATTTGCCGCGCCCTTCTACAAGGGGCCCATCGAGGCCTCGTTTTACGCTTTTACCCGACTGGCCGAGGACGGCAGTTGTCGCCTCGATCTGCGGGTCGCCGGCGCTCGTGCTACGGGTAACAGTTTTCTCAAAGCCTCCTGGTTGGAAGCCCTGATCGTCGATCGTATCCAATCCAAATTGAAGATGCCCGAGATCAAATTGCCCTTGGGTTTCGAGCACAACCTGGTCGTGCCCGCCGTGGACAAAACCATCGAGACCAAGGGGCTGACCATCCAAATCCCGCAACGCGCCGTTTATTTGAAAGTCACCGCCCCGCGCGTGGTGGTAACGGAAACCTACCTGGGGGTATTTGCCCAAGAAGTTTCCTTGGATAAAGCGCAAGCGGAGGAAAAATCGGAAGAGCAGGCGGGGCTTCCCTTCAGCCGCGATATCCCGGACGGCATTCAGGTTTCCTTCAGGTTCAACCTGCTCTCAGAAATCCTCGCCGGATTGGTCGAACCCGAGGAAGACGTGCACCTGAGCGCTGAACGCATGGAGAAGGTTTGGTACCAGAAGAAGCGCGTGCTGGGCCTCAAGGTCACCAACCGTGCCGACCTGGTCGATGTGGACGGCAGCTTGGATATCCGTGAGGGTCGTCTCTACGGCGAGGGCAACACGCTGTTCCTGGATATTGCCGTGGGCGGCAGCGTGGCGGGTCGCATCGAGGGTAGGGCCTATGGTCTGAAGCTGAACCAGCCCTTCACAATCGACCCGGATATGCATGAATCCATTCCCATCGAAATCCGCTATGAGCCGGATCATCTGGTTTTATTTCCCGAACCTAAAACCCTGGCCTTGGGTCTGGATGTGGAAACCGAACTGGCGGGCCGCACCATTCGTTTCCATCACACCTTGGACCTGGAGTCCGAAGAACTGATTCGTCCGATCGAGGTACCGCACCATTTCCGCGATGATTTCCAGGTACCCTACCGTATGCGGGGCAAAACCGTCCTGGAAACACGCGCGGTGCCTCTCGATTTGAGGTGGTCTCTGATGCTACCCGAGGACCAGACAGGGCGGCTGGTTTTCGAGGGAACTGTCTCCATAAATCCGTCGAGGGCGACCATTCCTTGAAATCGTGTCAGGTTCTTGCTACATTAAAGTTCCCGGGTTATGTTCACCCAGGCTTTTTACCGATGCATGATTCTGATTTTCGCCGGACAATATGACGCCTGAGAGAGTTTAAGGAGTCGAATTTGTCTCATGAGATTGTTCCCGTAGTCGACCTGATCTCTCGGGAAATCGACAGGGCGTTGGTGAACCTGATCCCGCTAAAAATACTACGCAAGCATGTGGTGGTGCCCATCAGCCGTCGGGGTTCTACTTTGACCGTGGCCACCAGCGACCCCACCAATATCTTTGCCGCCGATGAGTTGAAGTTTATTACCGGCTACAATGTCGAATTGGTGGTTGCCCGTAAGGAAGAAATCGAGCAGGTGCTGGGCATCACGCGTAAGGACTCCGAAAGCGGCATCGTACATGCCGGCGCCGGTGTCTTGGACATGGATATGGAAGAGGTACTGGGCGATACCTTGGACGGCGAACCGGGCGTTGACGACTTCGATGAAGATGCTTTTGAGGTCGGTGATTTCGGGGACCTGATTTCCGGGGCCATCGACGATGTGGAACTGGTGGAGCAGGAAGACGACGACATCCTGCATGCCAATGTGGACGCACCCATCATCAAACTGGTCAACAGCATCCTCATCAAAGCCATTCAAATGAAGGTTAGCGATATTCATATCGAACCCTTCGAACGCGCCGTGTGGGTGCGCTTCCGTGTGGACGGCGTTTTGAAACGCATCATGCAACTGCCCGCCCAAATCAAAAATCCGGTTCTCTCGCGCTTGAAGATCATGTCGCATCTGGACATTGCCGAAAGACGCCTGCCCCAGGACGGCCGCATCAAATTGAAGATCGGCAAGAAGCGCGAAATGGATTTTCGTGTATCCTCGCTACCGACCCTGTTCGGGGAAAAAATCGTCATGCGCCTGCTGGACAAATCGAATCTACAGCTGGACATGACCCGGTTGGGTTTCGATCCTCCCGCCTTGGAATTATTCAAAACAGCCATTCACGAGCCCTGGGGCATGGTGTTGGTGACCGGACCCACCGGCAGCGGAAAGACCACCACCTTGTATTCAGCTCTTGCCGAATTGAACAGCGAAGACACCAATATCATGACCGCGGAAGATCCCGTCGAATACAACCTGCTGGGCATCAACCAGGTTCAGATGGCGGAGAATATCGGCCTGAACTTCGCCTCGGCCCTGCGGTCCTTTCTACGGCAGGACCCCGACATCATCCTGGTGGGTGAGATCCGGGATTTCGAAACCGCGGAGATCTCTATCAAGGCTGCCTTGACCGGTCACATGGTCCTCAGCACGTTGCACACCAATGACGCGCCCAGCACCGTCAATCGCCTGGTCAACATGGGCGTGGAGCCCTTCCTCATCGCCTCCGCCACCAATCTCATCCTGGCTCAGCGCCTCGCCCGTCGCATATGCGCCGAGTGCAAAAAGCGAACTAAGGAATCGGAAAAGGTATTGGAAAAACTGGGTATGTCCATCGCTGAAATTCAACAGGCGGAACTCATGATCGGCAGCGGTTGCAGTGTTTGCAATGAAACCGGTTACAAGGGGCGCGTGGCCCTCTACGAGGTGATGGGCATCGACCCCGAACTGAAGGAAATGATCATCTATGGCGCCACCGCCAACGAACTGAAGGAAAAAGCCGTGGAGAAGGGAATGGACACCTTGCGTATGGCGGCAATTAAAAAAATGACGGCGGGCGAGGTCAGCCTACAGGAGATCCTTCGGGTTACCAAAGCCGATTGAAACCGGTGCCGTATCTCTTGCGCATTTTGCTTTTGGATTGCGCTGATCATAATGACGGCCGATCTGTAAACCTGGCGTAAAGTTTGGGGAAATCTTGGCTGTCACCGCTTTATTTTCCTGAGAAAAAAGTTATTTTAGAGTCAGTTCTTCTAACGGATCTTTTACGGGTCTTGAAACGTCGCTCACCGGCAGGATTGTCTTCGACAGTCACGAAGGAAAATCTGCCCTTCAATTTCAACCAAACCATTCACCTGAAACGTCCAACGTGCAGCTACGCGGTTAATCGATGCTTTTGTGCTGGGAGGGCCCGCTATGTTGAAATGGATGATTGTTTCCTTCGTTTTTTTTATCGCGTGTGTCATCGCCGTTGCCAATCTGGGGTATGGGGAGTCCATGTTCGTCTTCATGGAGCACGTACCGGCCGGTGATAAGATCGGGCACTTGTTGATCATGGGTTTTTTGTCGTTGCTGGTCAACCTGGGCATGAACGCCGACACCATCGAGCTGGCGGGACGACCGGTGCTCAAGGGCAGCATGGCCATTTTCGTAGCGGCTACCGCCGAAGAGTTTACCCAGTTATTCCTGACGCATCGCACCTTCGATCCGGGCGATTTGACCTGCGACTATCTCGGTATCTTCATCTTCGGCCGCCTGGCCGCCTGGTACGCCCTGAGAGAGCGTCGGTTGGCCGAAATTTAATTGCGTGGAAGACGGACATATGGGTCGGCGCCTTAGAAAAATATGCGAATCTGAAGGTGGCGTCGACCTGCCTTTCAGGTTTCGAAACCAGACAACAACATGAAGCGTCCGCCTTGAGCTCAGAATCACACGAGCGCTTTTTCAGGATTAACGTATACAGTGATAAAGGCTGAAGCCCTTGATAAAAAACGGCATAGTAAAAATGCCCCTTCGATAGGTCAAGAGTACCGCCGGCAACAACCGATAAACTTTTTGGCGTTACCAGCCCGTGCCGTGCCCACCAAATATATTTCGAAAAAGGTGAAATACTACTTATGACACTAAAGCATCTTGAACATAATATTCAACTGTTGGAAAGCACCATCTCCAGAATGCAATCCATCACACAAAGTCTGAACCAAATGGACGACCAGTTGGACGGCGTACGCCGCGACTTGGAAAGCCCGCGCTTGTAGCCCCTCCCTCCATTAAGACAAACCCGGCGGGGAAGCAGCTTTTGCTTCCCCGTTTTATATTTTAGAACGGGATATCGTCGTCGTTGAAGTCGTCGCTTTCGGGCACATCGCCCATGGGCTCGCCGTAGCTGGCGGGTGGTGCGCCGCCGCTCTGGGGAGTGCCGCCCCCTTGGGGAGCGCCGCCGAAATTACCGCCGCCTCCGCCGCCATAGCTGCCGCCTCCGCCGCCGTAGTTACTACCGCCGCCTCCGCCGCCGTAGTTACCACCGCCGCCTCCGCCGCCGTAGTCGCCGCCGCCTCCGCCGTAGCCGCCGCCGTCGCTGTCCCCGCGACTGCCCAGGAAGAGGAAACGGTCGCAACGGATATTGGTGAACCAACGCTTCTGGCCCTGCTGGTCAGTGCTCTCAGAATATTCAATGCGGCCTTCCAAATAAACCTGCTTTCCCTTGGTCAGGTAACGTTGGGCGATCTCTGCCTGCTTGCCCCAGACCGTGATCTGGTGCCACTCGGTCTTCTCGCGTTGCTCGCCGTTGCTGGTAAAGCGTTCGGTTGTGGCCAGGGAAAATTTGGTGAACGGCACCTGGGATTGGGTGTAGCGTAGTTCGGGATCGCGGCCCAACCGGCCGATCAATATAACCTTGTTTAAGCTCGACATAACTGGTACTCCTTATCTGTCGCGTCGACCAAATGAAGAGTAGCCTGACATGTCGACAGATAATAAATCGACAGTAACAAGGGGATCGATAACGAGCATTGCGTACTGCCGTGATTCCAAATCATAGCAGGTAATCTTGGAATGGAAAAGCGGCTTATCGGGCAAGTTGAAGAAGGTCACCGGAACAGTGGACTTTTCTATCCGCGAATAAAAACCTGACTCCGCTTTTTGCCTTCATTTTGCGAATTTTTGCACCGTCACTGACCATTTACCGCTATGATGGTAGCCGATTCCGGTCCTTTGCCGACCGTTTATGCCCACACCTTACATCTTATCGGGACCTCATGCGCTCACCTGCCGGACTTATCGATCGACTGATCCCCTATCGTTGGATGGCTTCGATCATCCTGCTGGTTTTGCTGGATTTCTGCACCTGGCTGGCCGTTCGGCCCGTCTCCACCCGACAGGTCATCAGCAACCAGGATAAATTCCTTCATGTGCTGGGATTCTTCGGCTTGTACTGCACCGCACATGTGGTCCTGTTCTATGATTTCTTTCCCCGCATCCGCCGGTTCCATGCGGGACTGTACCTGATCAACGCCTCGGCCTGGTTGGGATACGGTCTGCTCATCGAGGGCGTGCAAGGCCTGTTGAGCTATCGCACCGCCTCGCTTGCCGATTTCCTGGCCGATGCGCTCGGGATCCTTGCCGGCGCCGTTTTCGTCGCCGCCATCAAGCTTTATCCACAAGGAGCCGACACCGCCGATGGCACGAGGTAGAAAAAAACAATCCGGTACCGAACCCAAACAGTCGCCCATGATGCGGCAGTACCACGGCATCAAGAAAGACTATCCCAACGAGATCCTCATGTTCCGCATGGGCGACTTCTGCGAAATGATGTTCGATGATGCGGTCAAGGCCTCAGAGGTATTGGGCATCACCCTCACCAAACGGGGACGAGGCACCGCCGCCGAGGCGCCCATGTGCGGCGTGCCCTATCACGCGGTCGACGGCTACATTGCCAAGCTGGTGCGCAACGGCATCCGCGTGGCCATTTGCGATCAGGTCCAGGACCCCAAGGACGCCAAGGGCATCGTGCAGCGCGAGGTCACCCGCGTCATCACCCCCGGTACCGTTCTTGACGAAAACTGCATGGACGGCAAGGACTTCCAATACCTGGCCACGCTGGTCGAGGAAAACGATAAGCTGGGCATTGCGCTGGTCGAGTTCTCTACCGGTCGCTTCGAGGTGATCGAATTGGACGGCCCCAACCGCATGATCGAAGCGGCGGACCTGCTCTCGGCCAAGGACCCGGCCGAGTTGACCGTGCCCGAAGAATACGATGTGGCCTGGCTGGACCCGGGATTTGTGCGTGGTCGCTGCCTCACCCGTATCGACGCCTGGTATTTCGGGCTGGACTACGCGGGCAAGCAACTGCTGGATCATTTCGAAACCATGACCCTGGACGGTTTCGGCCTGGGCGATATGCCGCGCGCGGTTCGGGCAGCCGGCGCCGCGCTTTCCTATATCCAGCAAACCCAGAAGGGTAAAGCGGCTCATATCGAAAGCCTGAAGGTGTTGACCCGCGCCGACTACATGGTGCTGGACAGCACCACCCAACGCAACCTGGAACTGACCCGCTCCCTGTTCGACGGCAACCGTCGCGAGAGTTTGCTGGGTCAGATCGACTACTGCAAAACCGCCATGGGTTCACGCCTCTTGAAGGAGTGGATTCTCCAGCCCTTGCTGGATGTGGCCCGCATCGAGGAACGCCAGGCCTTCGTGACCTCGTTCGTTAGCGCCACCATCCCGCGTGCCGAAATCCGCGCCATCCTGGAAGAAGTACCCGATTTGGACCGCCAGGTCTCCAAACTGGCCATGCGCAATATCAAACCCCGCGAACTGTTGGCCATTGCGCAGGCCCTGGGAAAGATGCCTGCCATCGTGGAATTGCTGGACGAAGTGGTGCCCGATCGCTACGGCCTGCCGGACGAATTGTTCAGCAGCTTATGGGCCCTGCACGACCGTATCGAGAAAACCATCGACCCGGACCCGCCGGCGCATATGCGGGACGGCGGCTTTATCGGCAACGGGGTGGACGCGGAACTGGATGAGTTGCGAGCCTTGCGCCGTGATTCGCGCAGCACCCTGGCTCAAATCGAGACCCGTGAACGCGAACGCACCAATATCCCCAAGCTGAAAGTGCAATACAATAAGGTGTTCGGTTACTACATCGACGTAAGCAAGGTCCACACGGACAAGGTGCCCGAGGACTACATCCGCAAACAAACCCTGGTTAACAGCGAGCGTTACATCACCGAGGAGTTGAAGGAATACGAGACCAGGATCTTGGGCGCCGAGGAAAAGATCATCGTCATCGAACAGCGCCTCTTCGAGGAATTGCTTAGTTGGACCCAGGAGAACCTGCCGCATCTGCGCGCCTGGTCCAAGACCCTGGCCGCGGTGGATGTGCACGCGGGCCTGGCCGAACTGGCCGTGCACCGCAACTACTGCCTGCCCAACGTCAACGCGGGCCACGAGGTCGAAATCGTGGAAGGGCGGCACCCGGTGGTGGAATCGCTTTCCGACGAACCCTTCATTGCCAACGACACCTTTATGAACGGCGAAAACGAACGTCTGCTGATCATCACCGGCCCCAACATGGGTGGTAAATCCACTTACCTGAGACAAAACGCCTTGATTTGCCTGATGGCGCAGATGGGCAGCTATGTTCCCGCCACCAGGGCCGATGTCGGGGTGGTGGATCGCATCTTCACCCGCGTGGGCGCTTCCGATCACCTGGCCAGGGGCCAGTCTACCTTCATGGTCGAGATGACGGAAACGGCCAATATCCTGAACCACGCTACCTCGCGCAGCCTGATTATTCTGGACGAAATCGGTCGGGGCACCTCTACCTTCGACGGCCTGTCGATTGCCTGGGCCACCGCGGAATACATCCAGGACAAGGCTCAAATCGGGGCCAAGACCCTGTTCGCCACCCACTACCACGAGATGACCGAACTGGAGCGCACGTCCGAGGGCGTGGTGAACCTGCACATCACGGTACGCGAGTGGAAGGGCAAGATCGTCTTCCTGCGCCGCATCGAAAAAGGCGCGGCCGACCAGAGCTACGGCATCCACGTGGCCCAACTGGCGGGCCTGCCGGGCAAACTGATTCGCCGGGCCCGCGAGATTCTTGGCAACCTGGAAAAAAATGAACTGGACACCACGGGGAATCCCAGGCTTGCTAAATCTTCCGGACAAGATCGAAAAGAGCCGTCACTTCCCATGCAGATGAGTCTGTTCGGCCCGGAGCCGTCCCCAGTCTTGGACGAACTGGGGGAACTGAACCCGGACAACCTGAGTCCCAAACAAGCCCTGGAAATGCTATACCGCTGGAAGGAGTTGATGTAACGTAAACAAGCCCCCACAATGAACGACCAAACAAAGGGACCAAAAGCCGTCAATAAACAACCCGGGTGCTTACAAACATGGTGGGGGTTTGTTGGCGTCGGAGAGCCGAGCAGGGAACGCTAAGTATGCTGCTGGTACCTAAGGCAATTGCCCACGGACCTGAAATTCCAAATGTTGGGAAGCACCACCCTTCGGAAGACGCCCAATTTTCCGCCCAAGCTTTTTGTCCCTCCCACGCGAACAGACACCCACCGCGCTCATAAGCGCCGTCTGAACTCAGGCCGGTGAATAGTCCCAAAGTAATACCGTTCTACGTGGGCGCCTCTTCACGCTACGGTATAATCCCGCCGGGGAGGTTTTCGGTGTCCAACATCTTCATGGATGAAATCATCCGCAATCTGGCAAACGACGATGCCGTCCGTTTGTTTCACGGGCGCGGTCACTGCTTTCCCGGATGGGAGGACATCAATGCGGAATACTACCCGCCCGTACTGGTCGTTCAGTGTTTCGGTGACGAAGACGGCGCCTCCATACCGCCGCTGTTACCGCAATTGAAAGCAGTGTTCCACAAGACCCCGTTGGAAGCGGTGGTCCTGCAACGACGTCAGGGCCGCGAGGTCACCTGGCAGGTTTTGGACGGTGAGGTCCCGGAAACCGTTTTCGCGGTGGAGGCCGGCCTGCGTTTCGAGGTGGAATTGATGCGCAAGCAAAACATCGGCTTCTTCCCCGACATGCGCCTGGGTCGAAAGTTGGTTCGCGACCTGGCCGCCGGCGCCCGCGTGCTGAACCTGTTTGCCTACACCTGCTCCCTGTCGGCGGCGGCCATGGCGGGCGGCGCTGAAACGGTGGTCAATATGGACGTCAGCAAGGCCGCTTTAAGAGTGGGCCGCCGCAACCACTTACACAACGCACTCGATGTGCGATCGGTACAATTCCTATCATTCGACATCATGCGTTCCTTCGGACGCCTGAACAAATCGGGACCGTTCGACCTGGTGATCTTGGACCCGCCCACCCGCCAGAAAAATCGTTTTGACGCCGTCACGGATTACCCGCGCATTATTCGACGCCTGCCTGAGTTTCTGGCTCCCGGCGCCTCTGTCATCGCCTGCCTGAACGCGCCGCACCTGGGATTCGACAAGTTGGAAGGCATGTTCGACCCGGATCGATTCACCTTGATCAGCCGCCTGGGCCGCCCGCCGGAGTGCCCGGAAAAAGAACCGGATCGTGCCCTGAAAATCTGCCGGTTCCAATTCAAGACCGGCGGCGGCTGAGTCAATCCCACGGCCGATTTACCGCTTAATCTAGTTGAGCCGGAAGCCCGGCGGCTGTAAGATAGATGAGCGCCGGGCGCTGTCCCGGCGTCGAACTCCCGAAATAAGGAAAGGTGATACCATGTTGACACTCCTTTTGATGTTGTGTTTCGCCGCCGATGAGGGTATCTACGGCGCGGCCGTCAAAGCCGAAACGCCGCTCATCACCATTGCTGAATTCGCCGCTCATCCGCAAAAGTATCTCAACAAGGTCGTCAAGGTCGAGGGCGTCGTTCAGGAAGTCTGCCCCAAGGCCGGTTGCTGGCTGACCATGAAGGAAGGCGACGATGAGGTCAAGATCAAGGTCAAGGACGGCGAGATCGTTTTCGACGCCAAATTGATCGGTAAAAAGGTCGTAGCCGAGGGCACCGTCTACAGCTTCCAAATGGATCACGAGCAGGCAATAGAGTATTACCGTCACCTGGCCGAGGAAAAGAACGAGCCCTTCGATCCCAAAACCGTGACCGGACCCGTCACCATCTACCAGATCGGCGGCATCGGCGTCCAGATCAAGTAAGTTACATCAGTCCGTCTTCCATCAGTTGTTCGGTCAGTTTTGCCGGGGAACACTCGGTAAGATAACAACCGTTCCACTGAACCACCGGTGATTCCAAACAATTGCCCGTGCACCCGCTGATCTCGTGGGACACGGGCAAACCGGCCGCTTCCAGGTCCCGGCACCATTCCTCCAGTTCACCGCCGTTCAACAAGCTGCAGGTGGGGCCCTTGCATACGACCACTTTCAACGAATTGTCCATTCAGTAACCTCGATACACGTCCCGGAGCCTTTTTGCCATATGCAACACAAAATCTATAAACTGGATGAGGCGCGGAGCTTGATTCCGTGGATAAGAGAAGCCTGCGAGGAAGCGGAAAAGCAGGTCCGCGAAGTACAGCAGAGCGAGTCCAACCTGGCCCGGGCGCAAACCCGAATCAAGGAAATTATACATCATTGGGCCGAAACCGTCTTCAAGTTGGGCGGTCTGCCCAAACAACCCTTTACGGTTGACTTCGACAACGGTACCGACTTCTACTGCTGGGAATTCCCCGAAAAAGACATTTACTACCGCCATGCCTATCACGCCGGTTATGCCGGACGTCGACGCATCGAAGAGGACAACTGATATGAAAACATCCTTTGCTCTCCTCCTGACCTTTGCCGTCCTACCCGCGGTTACTCAGGACTATACCGTAAACCTGAAACCCACCCTGGAAGAGGCCTACAATTTCGAGACCTATCCCTTCCCCGACGACCTCCTGGTTTACGACCAGGAGCGCCGAAAACTCAACCTTGAAGTGGAGGGGTTGACCCTGATCCAGGTCTGGTCCATTGAGATGGGCGGCAAACCCGATATCTGGAACCGCCTTGTGGCCATTCACAATCGCTACAAGGACCGCGGCCTGCAAACCGTCTCCATCAATTTCGAAAACGGCGGCGACGCCCAATCCAGCTTCAAAAATTTGCGTAACTTCCTGGCCGGCAGACCTCATCCCATGCCCACCTATTTGGATTTCCTGGGCTACACGGTGGACCTGCTCAAGATCCCAGGCTTTCCCACCTACATCCTGGTCAAAGACCAACAAGTGGTATTCACCACCCTCGGCGATGTCGAGGAGGGGGTGGATATGTTGGAAAACGAGATCGAACGCCTGTTGGACAAGTCGAAAAAATGATCGACTCGCACAGTCATATCTATATGGACCGCTACGATGAGGATCGACCGGCGGTCATTGCACGCGCCGCGGAAGTCGGGATTCTCAATCTACTGCAAGTGGGTTGTAACCTGGAAGAATCGCGGCAAGTCATCGCTCTGGCCGAACGCGTTCCGGGCATCTATGCCTCGGTCGGCGTCCATCCCCACGATGCGGACACGGTGACGGATGAGGTGCTTGACGCCCTGGAAGTCTTGACGCATCACCCCAAGGTATTGTCCTGGGGAGAAATCGGCCTGGATTTCTATTACGACAACAGCCCGCGCGAAATCCAAAAAGCGGCCTTCGAGGCCCAGATGAAACGAGCGGCCCGGCTGGACCTGCCCGTGGTCATCCACACCCGCGACGCCGAGCCCGAGACACGCGACATCACCGCGCGCCACCCCATCCCCAGAGGCGGGCACGTGCACTGCTTCACCGGCAGCGGCGAACTGGCCGCGGATCTATTGACCATGGGCTACCACATCGGCTTTACGGGCATCATCACCTTCCGCAAGTCGACGGATCTACGCGAGGTGGTCGCCGCGGTGCCGCTGGAGAGAATGCTCATCGAGACGGACAGTCCCTACCTGGCTCCCGTTCCTCACCGGGGCAAGCGCAACGAACCGGCCTATGTGGCCGAGGTCGCAAAAGCAATCGCACAGATCAAAGACACGCCTGTTGAAGAGGTGGTGCGCATTACCACGGAGAATTTCCACCGGTTATACGGCTGTGACCGGATTGAATGGGAAACCCTGGCGAGTTAGTTCGCAATCCAAACCGTTACGCATGCCAATCGTCTTTGTCGTAGGGAACCGACGGCAGCAGTTCGTCCAGTTTGTGCATGATATCCCGTTGCAGGGCGAACAGGTCATCGGTTCGCTGGTTGCAACACATGCCGAATGAAATGTCCTTTTCCGGCCAGTAGATACCCACCGAGGTGAAGCCGTTGGAACCGCCGGGGTGTCCGTAGCAGAAGGTGGTGCGGCCGTCGGCCATGATGACCTCCACGCGGGTCATACCCAGGCCGTAGCCCGTGTTCTTGACACCCTCGGCCCAGATCTCGGGCTCTTCCGTCAGGTCGTAAACGTTGCCGTAGGGATCTTCGTCGGTCGGTCCCTCGCGCCGCATTTCACGCCCGACCGCGCCCATTTCGGGATCGCCGTGATTGGGGCTGAACAGGTTGTAGAACCACACGGCCAGGTCTCGCGTATTGCCGCAGAGGAAACCGGCGGCCGAGTAACAACTCATGAAGGAACCGCGATCGCGGGTGCGCTCCTCCAGATTCTTGCCGTGGGGGATGGCCTTGGGCGGTTTGTTTTTCAAAAGGTTGTTCACGCTGTTGCCCAGGGCTTCCGTCGCCTCCAGCAGGGCTGCCAACTCCTCGGCTACTTTGACCACCGCCTCCATGGGCGAGGCGTCCGGCTCCAGTTTACCGCGCGTGTAGGCGACCAGCGGTTCGTTGTCCATTGCCCAGTTCAATAGCTCCATCAGGGCTGCCTCGGGTCCGCCGTCGGGATCGATGTGCACGTCTTGCGCCGCGTCCAGGGTGGACTCGTCGATTTCAATAGCGTAAACGTCTGCCTTCAGGAAGTTGATCGCCTCGGTCAGCAAACCCCGCAGCATGCCCAGGCCGTCCAAGCCGGTTTCCGGGTTCAAATGTTGCAAGGCGCAGAATGTGGACAGGTAGAGGTCATAGAAATGCTGCTTGTCCAAAACATCGCGGGGGGATTCCCCAACCTTGAAGTTCAGATCGAAGGAGGCCAAATCGAAGCGAAAGACGCGGCGTTTGCCGCTGCTGACATCCGCGCTCAAGATGGGACGCGCGGCCAGTTCCAAACCCTTCAGCAATTGTTTGGAGAAGTCCTCGCAAAATGCAACCAGGACGGGTTCGGCCGAGGCGTCCAGGCGACGCAGGGCGCCCGCCAACACCATCAAGAGCCAGAAATTGTCGAAATCGACGCAACGCACGAAATCGTTGGAGGCTTTGATGAACATCAGCTGTTCCTCGCCGCTCACGGTAGACCCGGTATAGACGCTGTTCATGCAGTTTTCCACCGCAATGCGCCGATAGGGGAACGACTGGTCCAAAGTATTGTGCAGGTTCTGGACGATCATACCCAGAATCACGAAGTTGGAATTGGTATAGCGGTTCCGCGTGCCCGGTTTGAACAAGGGACGACCCAGGTAATCCATGGCTGCCATGGGCGACCATGTTTTATAGGGACTGTTGACATCGTGCGACATACCCAATTCGGTCGTATCCCCGCGCATGACCTCGTTGTAGAAGAACCAGCTCATGCCCATGTTCTCGAACAACTGACGAATGGCGCGGCCCTTCTCGCGGTGTAATTCCTCATCGCGCGCCTTCCTGTAGTTCATGGTGGGGCTGAGGCTGGAGTCGATATCGTCCAGGCCGGAACTCATCTGCAACAACTGGCGCACCGTCACATAGCCGTCCACGCGGGGGCTGTCTGCAAGGAAGGGTAACCACTTGTAGAGGTTCTGCTCCAGATCGATCCGCCGGCGTAACTTTTCGCGAACGATCAACGCGGCCGTGAAGGTTTTGGTGATGCTGCAATACTCGAAGGTCGTCTCGGGCGTAATGGGGATGGGCAACACACCCTCGCCGGGCAGGCGAGAATATCCGCTGACCAGGGTAATCGGTTCCTGCTCCGGTCCCAGTTGAAACGAGGCGGAAATCCCCGGAATGGGATTTTCCCCGGAGGTGTAGGCGTCCAGGATCGTTTGTAGTACATCCAGCCGGTGGTCCATGATCGCTCCTTGGAGGCATATCTTTTTATAATATAACAATCGACCAAACTATCTTGAAGGTTGATAGCCGGCGGTCAATCAACTGAACAATGAAAAACAGCGGCAATCCCCTGAACATTCGCCGGTGCGTGATTTTCCGCAAACGGGTGGAGGAACCACCTTCAACCACAGGGCATTGGATGCTGCTTTCCCTTCCAAGTCGCACCACGGCAGCATTTTCCCTTGACGGCGTTCGCGGCTCCCGGCCGGCACGGCATTTGCCACTCTCTCCATGAATTGAGCAGGTGAGGTACCTCATGAGTACGGTATACGAAAAGATCCAAGAATTACGGGAACGCAAGGCCCGACTGAGGGAAGGCGGCGGCGCCAAACGCATCGCGCGCGAACACGAACGGGGCAAGTTGACGGCCCGCGAACGTATCGGCCTGTTGTTCGATCCCGAAACCTTCCAGGAAACCAACCTTTTTGCACAGCATCGCTGCACCGATTTCGGCATGGAAGGCAAGGAACTTCCCGCCGACGGCGTGGTCACCGGAGTGGGCACCGTGGACGGTCGCCAGGTCTTCGTGGCCTCGCAGGACTTCACGGTCGGCGGCGGCGCGGTGGGCGAGGTCCACGCGGATAAAATCGTACGCATTATGGACATGGCCCGACACTGCGGCAACCCCATTGTGGTCATCAACGACAGCGGCGGCGCGCGCATCCAGGAAAGCGTCAACGCGCTCAGCGGTTACGGGCGCATCTTCTACCGCAATGTGCTCTCGTCAGGCGTGGTGCCCCAGATTGCCATCATCGCCGGACCATGTGCGGGCGGCGCGGCCTACTCGCCCGCCATGATGGACTTCGTGATCATGGTCCGCGGCACCGGCAAGATCTTCATCACCGGACCCCAGGTCATCAAACAGGTGACCGGCGAGGTAATCAGCGCCGATGAACTGGGCGGCGTCGATGCACAGATGGACCGCAGCGGCGTGGTCCATATGGTCGCGGAAAACGACGAGGATGCCCTGTTACTGTGTCGACGACTGCTGAGCTTCCTACCCTCCAACAATATCAGCGACCCGCCCAACTTCGGCGACGATGAAGTGACTTACGTGGAAGACCTGGAGTTGAACGGCATCATCCCGGACGATCCCCGCGAGCCCTACGATGTCAAGGAAATCATCCCGCGCCTTGTCGATGAGGGCGACTTTATGGAAATCCAGGATCACTTCGCGCCCAACGCGGTGATCGGCTTCGCCCGGATCGACGGTCGCAGCGTGGGCATCGTGGCCAACCAGCCGATGGTCATGGCGGGCGTCTTGGACATCGACTCCTCGGACAAGATCTCGCGTTTCGTACGCTTCTGCAACGCCTTCACCATTCCCCTGATCACCCTGGTCGACGTGCCGGGGTTCATGCCCGGCATCGCCCAGGAATACGGCGGCATCATCCGCCACGGCGCCAAGATGCTGTTCGCCTACTCGGCCACTACCGCGCCCAAGATCACGGTCATCCTGCGCAAGGCCTACGGCGGCGCCTACCTGGCCATGTGCGGCAAAGACCTGGGCGCCGACCGCGTTGCCGCCTGGCCTACCGCCGAGGTCGCCGTCATGGGCGCCGAGGCCGCGGTCAATGTGGTCTACCGCAAGGAGATCAAGGCCGCGGAGGATCCCGAGGCAGCGCGCAAGGAGTTCGTGGAAGCCTATCGCGAGAAATTCGCCACACCCTATTTTGCCGCCGGGCGCAACCTGATCGATGATATTATCGAGCCCAAGGACACCCGTCGATACCTGGGGCTGGCGTTGGCCTCGCTTTGCGGGAAACGCGACACCCGCCCGCAAAAGAAACACGGCCTGATTCCCCTGTAGGAGGACCCCATGGCGCACATGATGACCGCCCTGCATGTCTCAGTGGTCGGTTTGACCGTGGTTTTCGGAGCCCTGTTGCTGATTGCGGGCATGTTGAGCCTGCTCAACCGCCTGCCGGAGGCCAAAACCCCGCAATCGAAGACCGGCGACGCCGGGGACGACATCCCCGAGGAGATCATCGTCGTACTGGCCGCTGCCGCCGAGGCCGCCTTGGGCGCCCGGGTCCGTATCCGCCGCGTTCGCTACAGCCGACCCCAGTCTGAGCAGATGTGGTCCGAACAGGGCAGAATTACCATCATGGCATCGCATATTACCCGTAGTTGACACATGGAGCCGAACATGAAAAAGCTGAGAATTACCGTGAACGGAAAAGCCTATGAGGTGGACGTGGAAGTCCTGGAAGACACCGATAACGGACCCGGATACGGTTTTCCGCAAGCAAACAGACACCCCGAACCACATCCCCACGCACCCGCGCCGGCGGCCCCCGGCCCCGGATCGGCCCGCGCCGAGGTCGACAAGAGGATCCGGCGCCCGCCGTCCAACAATGAAAAGGAACTGACCTCGCCCATTGCCGGCATGGTGGTGGAGATCAAGGTGAAACCCGGAGACACGGTGGCCGAGAACGACCTGTTGATGATCATCGAGGCCATGAAAATGAACACCCATATCAGTTCCCCGGTCTCCGGTAAGATCCAGGACATTCGCGTCAAGGAAAAGGACGGCGTCACCCAGGGACAGGTCCTGATTACGTTCGCCTAGGAGCATACCGTGGAATCGATCGAGGCCTATTTTCTCAACACCGGTTTCTACAACGTGACCTTGGGCAACCTGATCATGATTGTCGTGGGTTGCACCTTCATCTACCTGGCCGTGAAGAAGGACTACGAGCCCCTTTTGTTGGTGCCCATCGGCTTCGGCATCATCCTGGGCAATATTCCCTTCCCGCCGGGCCTGCGCATCGGCATCTACGAGGAAGGCAGCGTGTTGAACCTGCTGTACTACGGCGTGACCTCCGGCATCTATCCGCCGCTGATCTTCCTGGGCATCGGCGCCATGACCGATTTCTCCTGCCTGATCTCCCGACCGAAGCTCATCCTGCTGGGCGCCGCGGCCCAGGTCGGCATCTTCGCCACCCTGTTAGGCGCGGTCTTTTTGGGCAGCAGGGTCGCGGGCCTGGGGCTGATGGACCCGGCCGACCCCGACTACCTGCTGAAGGCGGCGGCCTCCATCGGCATCATCGGCGGCGCGGACGGCCCCACGGCCATCTTCCTCTCCAGCCAACTGGCGCCGAAACTATTGGGCGCGATCGCCATCTCGGCCTACAGCTACATGGCGCTGGTGCCGGTGATCCAACCGCCCATCATGCGCCTGCTGACAACCAAGGAAGAACGTCAGATCCGCATGCCCCCGCCCGTTCCGGCCGGCAAACGCCAACGCATCGTGTTCCCGCTGGTGGGCACCCTGGTCTGCCTGTTCATCGCCCCGGGCGCCCTGCCGCTGCTGGGCATGCTCTTCCTGGGCAATCTCCTGAAGGAAAGCGGCGTCACTGAACGCCTGGCCCGGACGGCCCGCAACGCCTTCATCGACATCGTCACGGTGCTGCTGGGCCTGACGGTCGGCGCCAGCACCCAGGCATCCACCTTCCTGAAACCCCAGTCCGTCGCCATCTTCGCCCTGGGTGCGGTCTCCTTCATGATCGCCACGGCCTGCGGCGTCCTGGCCGCGCGGCTGATGAACGTCTTCCTCAAAGAAAAGATCAACCCGCTGATCGGCGCGGCAGGTGTCTCAGCCGTACCCGACTCGGCCAGGGTGGTGCAAATGGTGGGACAACAGGAGGTCCCGGACAACTTCCTGATCATGCACGCCATGGGCCCCAACGTGGCGGGCGTCATCGGTTCGGCAGTAGCCGCCGGCGTGCTGATGGCCCTGTTCGGCTAGAATTCCAAAAGGTGAATCAGTTGTGTTTTAGGCGTATCGGCGCAGCTTTCCATGGATAAACCGGACCCGAAAGGGGCATCGTGGTACTCGCAACCCGCCCAAAGACCCGGGTCAGAGTATCGCCGATCGCAACAATGCACCCATACGCTCTCAGAAATTGGCCTGGGGGCTTTGCAACGCGCCCAAAACAAAATGGCACAACCTTATGGATATGTTGTTTGCCTTCATAAAGCAGTTTTCATAAGCTTGCGAAGCTTTCGGGGCGTGATTCAGGTAGTCAAATGTCTTAAAGTTGTTTTTTTGGGGCGCGCCGCTTGGGCCAAAAAGTTCCGAACACCGACAGTTCCCGTCACTGTTTCAGGTTCGAACGAAGGGAACTCCGGTCATGCCGTGCGACCCATAATTCCGCGAGAAGTCCCGGCGGTATGCAGGCGGTGAACTTGAGGTCGCGCATCGCCCGCTCATCGATGGGTGGATAGAGGGGATCATCATCCGCGAGAAGTTCGCTCAGGGTTGCCTCCAGTAGGGAAAGATCATGAGGTTTCTTGAATTTCACGGCAAAATCGTCTCCGACCGCATCCAAACCCCGGTCGCCCAGCCGGGCCGCGACCGCTACATTGAAGGCGCCGCCCGCAAAGGTCCACCAGGTTACGGATTCATCGATGCCCTTGATCAGTTTGCCGGGCGCTACCCCTTCGAACGATCGGCGCGCCTGCTCCAGCATGGTTTCTCCACGACGGGTCAGTAAACCGGCGGATAAGGGTTCCCCGGCCAATACTTTTGCTATCGCATCGGCCAGAGCCGGGTGCATGGGCCTGCCGGCGCCCGTCCAGCGTGATCGACCCGGCTGATCAGTGGGTGCTACCAACGCGACACGCCGCCCCCAATCCAATGCGGTAACCACCCAGGTGCGCCCGGCCAGGGCCAGAATCGTCGGTTCCTTCTCGTCGCTTTTCAAGAAACTGCTTTCATGTACGGAGCCGATTTCCCGACGACCATGACACACCGTAAAGACCGGCGGACTGGTGAAGATACTGAAGATTTCCATGAAATTCTTGAAGCCGAACGCGGCTTCACCGCCCTGACCGACCGACCAACGTCCACCATCTTCGAACAGCATTTCCTCTTGTAACATGAACGCCGTCAATTCTGCCCGCGCTTCTTCCGACATGCCCGAAAAAGCCGGAACCGAGTCGATCCAGCGGAACCAATCGACCGCGCTCACCCCGTGTTCCTGTAAGGCCAGCGCCAATAACTGCTGCGCCAGAAGATGGTAGGGCAAGGGCGGCGGCACGACGGGTTCCACAAAACCTTCGGACCAGAGATACAACAAGCCGGCAGCGCGCAAAAAAGCGTCTTCCCGAGTGGTCAAAAACAGGCAGTTACGCAAGGCGCCCGGCCGCCTCCCGGTACGACCGATGCGTTGCAGAAAAGAAGCAACCGAATGAGGCGCATCGATCTGAATGACCCGGTCCAAATCCCCCACATCGATACCCAACTCCAGGGTAGAGGTCGCCGCAATGACATTGTTTCGACCCTCGGCAAACGCCGTTTCCGCCTGCTTTCGTTCCTCCCGGCCAAGGCTGGAATGAGAGACATGGGTATCCACGCCATGCGCTCGCAAGGCGACGGCCAATTGTTCTACCTGGGCGCGGCTGTCGCAAAACACAAGGCGTTTTTCGCCCCGGTGTAACTTGCTGATGACCAGCGCCGCGTTGGCCAAACTACCCACATGGTCCAAGCGCACCTCGGATTCAGCGCCGGCTGCCTCCGCCGGGTCCAATACCACGCCGTTACCACCGGGCGACAACCAATCGAGCAGACCGCGAGGGTTACCCACGGTAGCTGACAAACCCAAACGCTGGGGCGTGAAACGACTCAGGCGCTGAATACGAGCCAACAAACTGAGCAGATGCCAACCTCGATCATCGCCGGCGAAGGCATGAATCTCATCCACCACGACGGCGCGCACATTGGCAAAAAAGGACGCATGCTCCACCCGCCGCGAGACCAGCATGACCTCTAACGACTCGGGCGTGGTCAGCAAAAGATCGGGCGGATGGTTGCGAACCTTGCGCCGTTCGCTCTCGCCCACATCGCCGTGCCACAGCGCCGCCCGCCGTCCCAGCAGTTCGGCGTAACCGCGTAAGCGATGTTCCAGGTTGTTCAGCAGGGCTTTGATGGGGCAAAGGTAGATGACCGAGAGGCCGTCCCAATGTTCGGCAAGCATTTTGGAGAATAGGGGAAACACGGCGGATTCGGTTTTACCCCCGGCAGTGGGCGCCAACATGAGGGCGTCCTTGCCGTCCAATACGGGATCGACGGCCAGTTCCTGCAAAGGCCGAAGCGAACGCCACTCCAACGTATTGACGATATGGTAGACCAACGCCGGATGCAGACGGTCGATACCGCTCATAGGCTGAGCTCGATATCATCGGGGTCGGTCACGGCGACGCGCTCGGCGTCGTTCATTTCGGTGTCATTCAAGGTGAGGTGATAGTGTTCCGCCGGATCGAAATCGGGGAACTGTTCTACCCGGTCCAAAACTTCACCGACCAGTTTCTTCAGGAATAAACGCGGCGCCACGCCTACCTTGCCGCCCAGACCGCCGGTTACCGCCTCGGCCAATCGAAAGATCAGGGCATCGTCTACCTTTTGACCAATGCGTTGGCCGTGCGGTGAGCCGTCGGCATAGATGTCGCGGATGCGCCGACCCACCGCAACCAGCTTTTCCAGATTGAAACCGTGTAGGCGAACCTGAACCGCACGGGGATTGTCCCAGCGGGGATCATCGAAGTGCACGGCCAACCTTTGCGCAAGCGGAGCCAGCCTGGCCACGCCCATGGGTCCGTCATAAAAAGCCGTAGTGCCGGTGATCATCAAATAAAGACCTGGAAAACGTCCGCCGTCTATTTCATCGATCAACTGACGCAGAGCATTCAAACTTTTATCGCGTACATCGGAGCGCATGCGTTGCAGGGTTTCCACCTCGTCCAATACCCAGACCAGGCCGGGATGACCGGCATCGCGGAGTATCGCCAAAAGACCTTGGAGAAAAGAAAGAGCCCCGAAATGGTCGACATCGCCCTTGATACCGGCAAAACGCTTGACAGAGGCGGCCACATTGGGCTGCCCGGAAAGCCAGGCCAACAGGCCTTCAGCGGCGGCGAGATCGTCTTGAGCCAGGGCGCGACGATAACCACGCAGGGCGGCAGCAAAGGTGGGCGCACGACGGGTGACCTCGGCCAGGCGTCGTTCCATCAACCGCTCAGTGGCTGCCAGCAAGGCCGCGCTGTCGCTTTCATCGATCTCGCCGTCGGACAAAACGTCCTCTTCCAAGGCATAAAACCAGGCATCGATGATATTGCGAAAAGCGCCCTGTAGGGTATCGGCGGTAGAAAGCCGTTCAATCAATCGGCGATAGACGGTTTCCAAGCGATGCAAAGGCGTTTCGGTTTCCGAGATCTGGACCTCGGCGGCAGCGAACCCTTCTTGCCGCGCCCGTTCCTGAAACCAACGAGCCAGAAAAGTCTTGCCGCTGCCGTACTCACCGCGTACAGCCTTAAAAACGCCGCCTCCCCGGGAAACGGAGGCCAGTTCTTCATCCAAGGCGGCCTGAAAAGCATCCAAACCGACCGCAAAGGCATCCAAAGCCCGTTGCGGCACGGTTCCTCGTCGCAAAGATGCAAGTATTTCATGTCGGCGCTCGGGACTGACCATGGACAACTCCTCTAAACAATTGTAGCAAGAGTAGCGTGAACAAGCCCCCAAGTAAAACGGTCTGTCTCAGGAACAAGCAGCCAATGACCGTGTTTATAAGCATGTTGGGGGTTTGTTCGCCCCGAACGTAACGTGAACAAGCCCCCACGGGGCCGGACCTGACTCCGGGTACACCAAACAGGCTTTTATCATTACCGTGCTTACCGGCATGGTGGGGGTTTGTTCGCGCCGAATGTACCGTGAACAAGCCCCCACGGGGCCGGACCTGACTCCGGGTACACCAAACAGGCTTTTATCTTACCGTGCTTACC
>JAAUYB010113722.1_pt1 | contig 26233 bp, 28 predicted proteins | sample 7278071 | NCBI WGS metagenome assembly JAAUYB01 (sample SAMN14350121, study PRJNA611818) | marine sediment metagenome | isolation source: surface marine sediment (1.8m) | place: French Polynesia: Moorea | collected 2018-08 | reverse complement strand
ATTATTGAACCATAATTTTTGGGATAGTTAAAAATAATTATTAGATTTAATATAACATTAACTTTATTGAATTTATCTCTATGAATACTCATCCTCTCAACTCAGTAATTACTCAAAAGCAACTCTACGATCAAGATTTTTGTTTATGGATAGAAAGCACTATTAAACAAATAGAAGCACAAGAGTTTGATAAAATTGATTGGGATAAGGTTATTGAGGAATTAGATAGTTTGGGTAAATCTGATAAACGAGAACTAAAAAATCGCTTAGTTGTTTTATTAGAACACTTATTAAAACTTGCTTATTGGGAAACAGAAAGAGAGTATAATCAAAGAAACTGGAAAGGAACCATAAGAGAACAAAGAAGACAACTTTTATTATTGCTTGAAGATAGTCCGAGTTTAAAACCCTTATTTTATGATAGTCTTCCGAAATGTTACAGTGATGCCAGAAAAATTGTTTTAGATAAGACTAATTTATCTGATAATATTATTCCTATCGAGATTACTTTTCCTGTTGAAGATATTTTAAATGATGATTATTTACCTTAAATTGTTGGAGAGATAAACAGTGAATTGGTTTAGAGACAGAATCAATAATTTTCGTTTAACAGGTTCACAAGATAATGATAGTTTAGAACAAGAAATTGAAAAAAAAGCGTATGAACTTTGGGAACAAGGCGGAAAGTTAGAAAATACGTTGAATTATTATCGAGAAAAAGCTCGTCAGCAAGTAAAAGATAATTTTTGGAAGAAACACTATAATCCCTATTATTTACTAGAAAAGAAAATTCTAGAACCAGGGTTAACATGGATAGATAAACAAGCTTTTTTTGATATTTTGGAAAAAGTCGGACAATTAACCATTATTCTTGGTGTCATTAGTTTTATTTTTACAGAAGATTCGCGTCGTAACGCTGAGGTATTTTCTGCTTGGCAAACCATTACTAGTGTTGATGAAAAACAAGCAGGAAGTGGAGGAAGAATTGAAGCCTTAGAATTTCTCAATTCTCGACCTTTAAGATTCCCGTTTATCGGATTTACTAAAGAATATTGGTATTGGGAGGGTAAACAATGTGATAAAAAACCACGTTTAGGTTATCGGTTTCCAAGACAAAACTTAAGCGGTTTATCTGCACCTAATGCCTATCTTGCAAAAATTAAATTATGTGGAGCTTTATTAGAAAAAGCGAATTTGCAAGGGAGTAGCTTGATGCGTGCGGAATTACAAAGAGTTTTTATGCCTATCGCTGATTTACAAAATGCTTATTTGCTTCAAGCTAATTTACAAGGAGCTTATTTAAGAGAATCTAATTTACAAGGAGCTTGGTTAATGGGAGCTAATTTACACAAAGCTTACTTAGGTGGAGCTAACTTAATCAATACTAATCTAGAAGGGTCTAATTTAAAATTAGCTAATTTCAGAGGAGCTAATTTGTTAGGAGCTAGTCTCCAAACAAATACATTAGGGGAAGTTGATAATTTTGAAGGAGCAAGTTATGGTAATTCAGAAACAAATCCATCATTCTGTCCTATTAAACATAATAATTATAATAATTGTTCGACAATTTTCCCTGATGGTTTTGACCCAAATAAAGCAGGAATGTATTTAATTATAACACCTGAAGATTATGAAGAATGGAAAAAATATAGAGAAACGATGTCTTTCTAAAAAAGTAATCGTTTTATTAAAGTAGGGTGGACGAAATTTAATCATTTAATAATCTTATCTGAAATAATATTAATTTGCTCACCAAATAAGTTTAGATCATGGGCTTACTTCTCTAATCTCTCTAGATAGATAACGGTCAAATTTTTGACGAGTCAATACATCAATAAGTTCTGATAAAATATCAGTAGAAATCAATATCACACACTTTTTTTCAGCTTCTCTAAAACATTGCATTGTTGTAGAATTAGAGAAAATTAAGGCACTGACTATTACATTGGTATCGATAACAACTCATTTAGTCTTTATCATTGAGATAAGATTAAAGTAATATTATTTTAAATATGGCTAAATACATAACCCTTAACCAAGCACAGAAAAAATTATCTCAATGACCTGATGAGATCATTGATATACCTAGTCTGATAAGATAGATTATGTTACACTGAAGAGAGATAAGTTTTTAGTTTTTTTTGCAAGTATAATAAACATCATATGTTAACTAAAAAAACGAAAATAAATATTCTTAAAACCCCCACTCAAACTGCTTGGATCGAGCAAGCAATTAATAACTTAGACACAATTGTATTAGATCATTCTCATTGTGAAAGGAAGGCGGCGAGTGTCGCATTAAATCTCATGTTTCGTTATTCCTCTAATGCTGTTTTAGTTAGAAAATTAACAGCGATCGCGAAAGAAGAATTAGAACATTTTGAACAGGTTAATCAATGGTTAGATCAACGAAATATTCCCTTGGGACCTCTATCATCTCCTCCTTATGGGGCTAAATTAAAAGCAGAAATTAGCACAAAAGAACCCCAAAGATTACTCGATTCTTTGCTAATTGCTGCCTTGATAGAAGCGAGATCCCACGAAAGATTAGGACTATTAGGAAACCATTGCCCCGATGAAAATTTAGCTAAATTTTACCGTAGTTTGATGGACTCAGAAGCCAGACATTATGGTATTTATTGGCTATTAGCAGATACGTATTTTGAGAGGGAAATGGTTCAAAAAAGATTAGATGAATTATCGATCATCGAGAGTGAAATTTTAGAGACATTACATCCTGAACCGAGAATACATAGTTAGCTAATACTCCTCACCCCCCACATATCCGACACTCACTCAACCGAAATATTGAAATTGGTACGGTGAGTGAGAGTTTTCGTGATATGATTCTAGTTGAGCATTGTAAATCGGCCTAAAGAGTGAGTTAATATAACTGACTGGTTTTCCCGTTAAGTATCCATACCTTATCTTTCCGACATCTCAATCTCCACAAGTTCATTAAAAACAGAGACAAATTTTATGTCAATTTATGTAGGAAACCTCGCTTATGAGGTAACAGACGCAGACCTTAACACCGTATTTTCTGATTATGGGTCTGTCAAGCGTGTTCATATCCCTACAGACCGTGAAACCGGTCGTTCCAGAGGTTTTGCGTTTGTAGAAATGAATACAGAAGCAGAAGAAGCTAATGCCATTGATACCCTAGATGGTGCCGAATGGATGGGCCGTTCTCTGAAAGTCAACCAAGCTCGTCCCCGTGAAAACACCCGCAGAAATAGCTTTTAGGTGATTAAGTTAAACAAGATAAAAAGCACTTTTTGAGTAGAAGGTGCTTTTTTTTGTGATTTCCCTGGTCTGTCAATTATTCCCAGACTGAACCAAAATATATAACAAGAAATCCTTGTCTAAAACCTTAAATTCATTCACTTTACCTGAAATATGTTCGTCAAAAAAAGAATCGATTACTATCCCATCACCGTCATCTTGCTTGTTTTAGGGATAGATTTATTCATATTTTTCTTTAGTCGTTCGTTGTGGCCACTGATTGTTTGGATACCCCTTAGTCTTCACATTAAGGGATGGATTTGTTGTTGGAACCATAATCATCAACACTATAATTTTTTTACTGTCTCTTGGGCCAATCGTCTCATTGAACTGATTATGGGGTTACAAACAGGAATTGTCGGAGAAGCTTGGGTTCTGCACCATACTCTAGGCCATCATCTCAATTATTTAGACCAATCCCTTGACGAATCAGCTTGGAAAACGCCTCAAGGTCGGTTGATGTCCCGTTTAGAATATACCCTTAAAGTCGGTTTGATGGCATATCCCAAAGCATTTAAGGTGGGACAACGATATGATAAATCTCGCAACAAACTGATTCAAAATATGGTGTTCACGGTATTAATTCTAGGGATTCTCTGTTCAATCGATTGGCTGAAAACCTTAATCATGTTTATCATACCGATGATCTTTTTGTTATTTATGGTTGTCTATGAAACCTATAACCATCATGCGGGTTTAGATGAACAGGACCCCTATCAAGCAACCTATAATATTACGGATCGCTGGTACAATTTCTTTACCTGTAATTTAGGCTATCATACGGCCCATCACCTTCAATGTGGCCGACATTGGAGTCAGTTACCCCAGTTACACGAAGAAATTAAGCACAAAATTCCCACTCATTTATACCGAGAAGCCGGTTTTCCTTTTAATATAATGACCAAAATTGAACAGCAAGTTGTTCAACTTCGCCATCAAAGTAGTTAGTATCAAAAAACCCTCTGTGTCTTATTAATTAAGACACAGTAGGTGTTGTGTTCCAAATTCATCCCCACCTAAAATTTGGATGATATGAATAGTATTTTTAGGTGGGGACTTATGCGTGATATTTTTGTTAAATTCTTCCCTTAACACACGCGATAATCTTTCTACGATAATGAGGTTGGCAAGGACTTCCCCAAGCCACCATTTCCCCAGGCATATCTTTAAAAACACTGCTTCTGGCACCAATAACGGCATTAGAACCAATTGTCACCCCAGAAGCAATAAAACAGTCTGTGGCGACCCAAACCCCGTTACCAATGGTAATAGGTTTGACGATTAAATTAAAGGTATAACGCTGAAAGTCGTGACTGCCTGTACACAAATAACATTTCTGAGAAATGACACTATGAGAGCCAATTTTGATGGTTTCTAAACTATAGAAAACCACATTATCCCCAATCCAACTATAGTCCCCTATCATCACTTTCCAGGGATAGGTAAAGCGGGCTGTGGGGCGAATAATTACCCCTTTACCAATTTTTGCCCCAAAACAACGCAATAACCAACAACGAAAGCCATTAGCATTGTGTAAACTGAGAGGAAAGGCGATAGATTGCACGAACCACCACAGCAATATATACCATCCAGGACGACCTCGATCATACCAGGATTGGTCATATTGACGTAAATCTACCCAGGAATCATGATCAACTATTGGCGATAAATTTGACTCTAATTTCATATTTTTTTGAGTGATAATAATGGGCTTATAATTCTACCTTTATTGGTTCGGATGGTGTTTCTGTATCAGCTTTTTGATGATTTTGATTAATATTTAATTTACCTCCAAATTGCCGTAATTCGTAAAGTTTAACGCCAATTTGATACTCATATTGACTAAGTAAACGAGCATAGATATAACCAGCATGACCATCTAAAAAACCTAAGCGAATAAAATAAAATAAAACAAATCTGAGTAAGGGTTTAAAGGGAAGCTTGACCCAGATTCTTTTTAGAAATCGTTTTCTTTGAACCGCATCTCCAAATAAGTTCGCCCCAATGGTACCACTATCATCTTGACCTGTTAATAAATTATAATAGACCCGCGCTTCCCAGTTAGAATATCGGTTATGTCTTTGTAACCAATGATAAATATCGCGAAAATCAATATGCAGCATATCTTCTTTAAGATAGCCGACATTTCCTTCTAGAATAACGTGTTCGTGAACTTCATTATCCCCTGTATTGGGTATATCTTCTGTGTTCAAATTTTCATAACGTCCTAATGGGTGACGGAATAAGCGTAAATTCCAATCAGGATATTTCCCCCCATAACGAATCCATTTCCCCAAGAAAAAAACTTTACGATTAAGATAGTAACCATTGTAGTTATTATCTTGAATAGCTTCTTCAATTTCATCCCATAACTCAGGGGTAATTCTTTCATCACAATCGACAATTAAAACCCATTCGTTACGAAAAGGGAGATTCTCTAAAGACCAATTTTTCTTTTTCGGCCAACGTCCGTTAAAATGGAACTGCACCACGTTGGCTCCGTATTGCTCACTGATTTCTATCGAGCGATCGCTACTTTGAGAGTCGACAACAAATACTTCATCCGCTCTAGCAACACTTTCTAGACAAGCCGGTAAATTAAGTTCTTCATTCAAAGCGGGAATGAGGACAGAAACAGGGACTTTTGCAGTCATTTTAGACATCGGTGTTAAGGGTTAATCTTAATCCATATTATAAGGAATAGGGAAGCATGGTGAATTTTCCATAATCAACGGGCCATAAGCTTGATCATCATTGTTATATTAAGAAATGTAAAGACAATAGAGTCAAAAAAGAGACACAATTAAAAGTAAGGATCAATGTTTGACACAGAGCAACGCCCCTCTAACACGGAAAAGTCTAACAGGAAAACTAAGACAATGGTCGAAGAAAAACCACAAAAATCTCAGATACGGAACTGGCCGCTAATTATCACCATGTTAACCTTAGTGACAGTGACAGGAGCGGGGGTCACTTGGTGGTTACTGCAACGCAATGGTAACCCATCGTCCATGACCTTCGCGCAACAAACCCCCACCACCTCCGTCAAATTAGACACCATCGAGCTTGGGATGGTTAAAACGGTTTCAGAGGTGGTAGGGACCCTGGAAGCCAAGGATGCCGTGATTTTGAAACCAGAAATCGAAGGTCGTATCAGTCAAATTTTAGTACAAGAAGGAAATCGGATTAATCGAGGCCAAAAAATAATTCAACTAGAAAGCAACGATTGGCAAGCTGAACTATTAGAAGCTCAAGCCCAATTAGCCAACGCCAAAGCCCGTTTAGCGGAATTAGAAGCCGGAAATCGCATCGAAGATATTGAAGAGGCTAAAGCCCGTTTACGGGAGGCTAAAGCCCGTCTCAGCAACGCTCAGACCGGGGGGAGTCTAGAAGAAATTGCCCAGGCCCAAGCGCAAGTAGAAGCAGCCCAAGCCAGAGCAGAATTAGCGCAACAACGGGTTGCTCGTTACGAAACCCTTCAACAAGAAGGGGCTATTTCCGCCGACGAATATCAAGAATATGTGACAGACGCTCGTAATGCGTCTGCTGAACTTAAGCAAGCGCAACGTCGGTTATCCCAACTCGACAAGCGTCGTCTCACGGATATTGAGGAGTTACAAGCCTCTGTTGAACGGGAAGAACAAAACCTGCGCAGGTTACAACGGGGTTCCCGTCCGGAAGTCATTGCTCAAGCCAGGGCTGATGTGGCTGAAGCCATCGCTCAGGTGCGGACTGCCGAGGTGAATGTGGGTAAAACCAGTGTAATTGCCCCTATTGCTGGCATTGTTGGAGATATTCCTGTAGAAGTGGGGGATTATGTCGGACAAGGGGAAACGTTAACCAGTTTGACCCAAAATAATAGTTTAGAACTCAATTTATCCATTCCCCTAGAAGATGCGCCACGGTTACAAGTGGGTTTGCCGGTGGAAATCATGGATAGTCAAGGGAAGGCCAAAGCTAGAGGTCAACTGAGTTTTATTTCCCCCAATGTGACGGCGGACTCTCAATTAGTATTAGCCAAAGCGACGTTTGAAGGCAATAATCAAGCTTTATTAAACCGTCAATTTATTCAAGCGAGAATTATATGGCAGCAAAAGCAAGGTCTATTAATTCCGACTACGGCAGTCTCTCGTTTAGGCGGTCAAACGTTTATCTTTGTGGCTAAACCGAATAACGCTAAGGAGGAAGGGGCTGCCCCCTTTATTGCTGAACAAAGACAGATAGAAATCGGCGAAATCCAAGGTAATTCTTATCAGGTGATGAGTGGTTTAAAACCAGGAGAAAAAATTGTCACGGCTGGTATTCTACAGTTAAGGGACGGTGCGCCTATTCAAGAAATTAAAAATCAAAAGTCAGAAGTCAAAAGTTTTAATTAGTAGATAGGTTTAAAAACAAGATGAATTTTGTTGATTTTTTTATTAAACGTCCCGTTTTTTCTTCAGTTTGTGCCTTTTTAATTTTATTAGTTGGATTAATTAGTTTAGTTAATTTACCCTTAGATCAATTTCCTGAAATTGCCCCTACTAGAATTCAAGTGGAATCTACTTATGATGGGGCAAGTGCTGAGGTGGTAGAAAACGCAGTAACCAATATTTTAGAACGACAGATTAATGGCGTTGAAGGACTAAAATATATTAGTTCGAGTAGTAGTAATAGCGGAACCAGTAGTATTACTGTTACCTTTGATTCTTCGAGAAACCCCGATTTAGCTGCTGTTGACGTACAAAACCAAGTGTCTGTGGTGCGATCGCAGTTACCTGATGCCGTACAAAGAACTGGGGTTCAAGTCAGAAGACAATCGGATAGTTTATTGTTAGGAATTGGTTTATATAGTGATAATAATCGTTATGATAATGTCTTTTTAAGTAACTATACTGATCAATATTTAGTCGATGCTATAAAACGTCTGGATGGAGTGGGAAATGTCCGCATTTTTGGGGAACGTCGCTACGCCATGCGTCTCTGGTTAGACCCTAATAAACTAGCCAGTCGGGGGTTAACCACTCAAGATGTAGTTAATGCTTTATCGGAACAAAATTTGCAAGTTGGCGCGGGAAAAATAGGAGCAGAACCGGCTCCGGAAGGGCAACAATTTCAGTTTGATTTACGGGCAGTTAGTCAATTAAAAGAGCCAAAAGAGTTTGAAAATCTCCTCTTAAAAACCGATGAAAATGGCGGCTTAGTTTACTTCAAAGATGTGGGAAGAGCGGAGTTAGGAGCGCAAGATTATAGTTCTTTTTTGAGGTTTCGGGGACAAGAAGCGGTGGGGATGGGAATATATCAAAGAACGGGATCGAATGCGTTAGAAGTGGCTAAAAAAGTTAAACAAGAAATGGATCGTCTTTCAGCCTTTTTTCCACCAGATTTAAAATATGTGGTGGCCTTTGATACCACTCAATTTGTAGAGGAATCTTTATCCGAAGTTGTCAAAACTTTAATTATGGCTGTCGGCTTGGTTATTATCGTTATTTTAATCTTTTTACAAAATTGGCGCACCACTTTAATTCCTGCATTAACCATTCCTTTGGCCTTGATTGGAACCTTTGCCTTTATTAAACTATTCGACTTTTCTATTAATAGTTTAACCCTGTTCGGTTTAACCCTAGCAACAGGAATGGTAGTGGATGACGCGATCATCGTCGTTGAACAAATTAATCGTTATATCGAAGATGAAAATATGTCCCCCCACGCGGCTGCAAGTAAGGCCATGGGGGAATTATCATCGGCAGTTATTGCCACCTCTTTAGTGTTAATGGCGGTGTTTATTCCCGTGGCATTTTTTCCAGGAACCACCGGAGCCTTATATCGACAATTTGCGTTAACCATTGCATTTTCTATTGTTATTTCTACCTTTTTGGCCTTAACCTTAACCCCTTCTTTATGCGCGTTATTGTTAGAAAAGGGTCAACGTTTACCCGGATTTTTAGGCACGATTTTTGACCAATTTAATCACGTTTTAGACTGGGTAAGGGGACAATACAGGCGATCGCTTCATACCCTGGCTAATTTTCGTCTGGTGGTGGTAGGGGTGTTTGCCCTGTTATTATTGGTCACAGCATGGCTATATACCTTGGTTCCCACCGCTTTCACCCCCGAAGAAGATCAAGGCTATTTCATCACTATCATACAGGCCCCCCAAGGGGTTTCCTTGCAATATACCGGCGAGGTGATGCGACAGGTAGAAAACGCCATTTTAGAAGAACCTGACGTGAAAGCAACCTTTGCGGTGGGGGGGTTCGCATTTGGAGGGAGTAGTGCCAATCAAGGGGTGATTTTTAGCCCTCTCAAACCGTTTAAGGAACGCCCTGGACCCCAACACTCAGCCCAAGCGATTATCGGTAAACTATGGGGTAAATTTAGTCAAATACCAGAAGCCAATATTTTTCCCGTTAACCCCCCTTCTATTCGCGGTTTAGGCAACTTTGGCGGTTTTGTCTATCAACTGCAAGATCAAGAGGGAGGCGAAGATATTAATAAGTTAGTCCAAGTGATGGGGCAGTTATTAGGGGCTGCCAACCAAAATCCTGCTGTTGGTCGGGCATTTAGTCGCTTTTCGGCGGATACGCCTCAATTTATCATCGAAGTGAATCGCAACAAAGCCCAAGCGTTGCAAGTCTCCATCGATGATATTTTTAGCACCCTACAAACCGCTTTAGGCGCGCGCTATGTGAATGATTTTACCCTACAACAACGTACCTATCGGGTGTATGTGCAGGCCGATAAGCAATTTCGCGCTAACCCCCAAGATATTAGTAAATTGTATGTGCGATCGCAAACCGGTCAAATGGTTCCTTTATCAAACTTAGTAACGTTAACCCCTACCACTGGGGCCCAAACCATCAGCCATTATAATTTATACCGTTCCGTGGAAGTGAATGGTAGTCCCGCGCCGGGGGTGGGTTCGGGTACTGCTATTGAAGCGATGGAAACAGTTTCCAAACAGGTACTTCCCCCGGGGTTTGGTTACGAATGGTCCGGGACTTCCTTAGAAGAACTAGAGTCAGCCGGTCTTGCACCTGTTATTTTTGGCTTAGGATTACTGTTTGTTTTCCTGGTATTAGCTGCCCAATACGAAAATTATATCGACCCTTTAATTATTATTTTGGCCGTTCCTCTGGCTATTTTAGGGGCGTTAAGCGCACAATTATTCAGGGGGTTTGCTAACGATGTTTATTGTCAGATTGGTTTAGTTATGTTGATTGGTTTAGCCAGTAAAAATGCTATTTTAATTGTGGAGTTTGCGAATCAATTACGGGATGAGGGTTTACCCTTAGTTAAAGCAGCCGTAGAAGCAGCACAAGAACGATTAAGACCCATTTTAATGACGGCCGTTTCGACTTTATTAGGTATCTTTCCGTTAGTGGTAGCAACCGGTGCCGGTTCGATGAGTCGTCAGTCTTTAGGAACGGCTGTTTTTGGGGGAATGTTAGTGGCTTCTTTCTTGAGTTTATTTGTGGTTCCTATGCTTTATATTGTTATTAAAATGACCACTGAAAAATTCTTACCGAGAAAGTCATCATAATTGTAACGTAGGGGTTTAATACCATTAAACCCTTCTACCTATCCTTAATTTGTCAGCTTTTATGTATTTTATTTTCAATTTCTCAGAAGATTTGAAATTTTAGTTGCAATTTCTTCAACAGTATGATTAGCTGTATTTCTTGCAACTTTATCTGCAATTGAAGGACTAAACTCAATGACTTCACGTTTTGAAATTTTGTGCCAAATAGGGAGTAATATTTGTTCTCCTGTGACTGTTCGTGTAATAATTCCATCTAATTCATAATTAGTCCAACCTTTCCTAATAAATGAGGGAGAAGGAATAACAAGTCCAACACGACTCCTAGCTAAACCACGATCAATTTTGCGTCTTAAACTATCTCCTATTTTTAATTCAAACTCATCATACCAAACCTGTAAACCCTCATTTTTTAGAGCTTTTGCTAACTCTCTTACTATATCTTCTTTATCTTCTGAAGCATGAGAAATAAATACATCATATTGACGTTGGTTATCATCTGAAATATTTGGAAAATCACGCTGTACTAAACTAGGAATTGAAGAAAGAGGAGTTTCCTTAATGGTTGGTAATGGTTTGGGGAGCATTTTTATTGATGATTTAACATTACCACCTAAACCCTGCAAATCTACAGCAACGTGCCAAGTTCCCGAACTAGGAATCTCTAAATTGATTGGAGACTTTTTGGCTAAACCACCGACATATCTATGTTTACGACCATTTTTATAATTCTGAAAGTTAGAATTATCCATGAGACGAACATTTGCAGCATTGCCTGAAAGAGTTACTTGAACTCTTTCTCCTCTTTCACATTGACCTAACTTATAATGTGTGAAGTTCATTGGACGCTATAGGTTTATAAAATGTACAATTGGTGCTTTTTCTAGTTTAATACTCAAGAAACACTACATATAGTGTAGCCTAAAATTTTATATACGTTCATCTGTATTAAAAAAATTAGATTTAATTCAAAAATGAGATAAGTCGCAAAAAACATCAAACGTTCCATAGAATTATCAAATATGACAGAAAATCTTTATCTTGAAACTAGCATTATTGGTTATCTTACAGTCAGACCAAGTACAAATTTAATTGTTGCCACTAACGCAGCTATTACTCAAACTTGGTGGAATATTCGTCGTGAACAATTTAACTTATATATTTCGGAAATTGTTTTAGAAGAAATTGGACGAGGAGATGCAGAAATAGCCATTAGACGACGTGAACTTATCCATAATTTACCCTTGCTTGAAATTAATAATGCCGTTGAAGAATTAGCCCAACAATTCCTTATACAAAGTAATCTCCCGCCTAAAGCTTCTGATGATGCACTACATATTGCTTTAGCTACTGTTTACGGACTTAATTATCTGTTAACATGGAATTGTCGGCATATTGCCAATGCTCAAATCCAGAAAAAACTATCACAAATTAGTTCTCAAGCTGGATATGAACTGCCAACTATTTGCACACCATATGAATTAATGGGAGATTAAACTGATTATGTGGGAAGATGAAGTTCTTGAAGAAATTCATAAAATAAGAGAAGAACACGCTAAAGCATTTAATTATGATTTAAAAGCAATGTGTGAAGATTTAAGAAAAAAACAAAAACAAACCGAAAGGAAAATTATCAAAAAACCTCTTAACCACCCATCTAAAAAAATTAAAAAATAAAAGAGTTTCTAATCTTGCCAATTTTTATTAGCTCTTTCAAAAATATCATCAATGGTCTGATCTTGATATAACTGTTGGGAAATTTCTACATAATCTGTGCTATTTTTTTGTAAAATACTAAGAAATCTTAAGGCTCCTGTAATTCCTAAAGACTGATTTAATGCTTCAATTCCTTTCAGTAAAATTTCTTGCTCATCTATCATTTTTTTGCTCTTCATTAAACATCCTCCTGTCTAAGATAATCAATAGGATTCATAATATACATTTCTAAACTTAATTTGTTTGCTTTTTTGATTAAATTATCATCACAAGTTAGAAAAAATTTAGCTTTAATATAATTAGAACAAGCTACATGAACAGCATCTTTAGATGATAATCCTTGTCTTTGTTGAAACGACTTAGCTAATTGATAAATTTGTGTGTTTGGAGCGATTCTAATTGTACATAACTGAGACAACTTTAAAACTTCTTGTTTTCTTTGAGGAAAAGGACAAAGCAATGTTTCATCTTGGTGCATAAATGACCACACTAAATTAATGTCTTGTGCTTCTGCTTGTAGAAATATATTTTGACAAGCTAATGCTTCCATCTGTATTCTAATCTGTCGCAGGTCATCAAATCCTCTCTGAAAGCAATTATAGTCAAGATAAATGAGGTTTGCCATTAAATACTGAAATCTTGAACTGTTATATTTTAGAGCGATCGCTTTTATTATTTCCTCTATTTAGAAGGTTACAAGCGCACAGCTTTCACATTATGTATATCATACCATGTCAAGTCAAACAAAAGCAAGTATTTTTTACATTATTTACCCTTTTAATTATTTAGGGAATTGTGAAGAGTGTTTTAGGTTTTTCAGATTCGTAATTAATAAGGGAATTTCCTCAGTTATAATGCTCCAGATAATATCATTATCAATACCAAGATAGCCATGAATAATTTGGTTACGGGTGGCAATGATTTGTCGCCAAGGGATTTCAGGATGGTTTGCTTTAATGTCTTGGGGATGTTGGTTGCAGCTTCGCCGATGAGTTCTAGATTTCTTAGGGTTGCGTCATAGTAAGGTTCGCTATTAATAAAGGCTACTTGGTCAATATTTTGGGTATATCGTTGAACTTTTTCGGCAAAAAGAATCATGTCATCAACATAAAATCGCCATTCTCTTTTTGGTGTATTGCTAGACATAGATTTTTTCTGCGTCGATATAAGGTTTTAGTTCGGGACGTAGGGCATTTTCTGTAATTAAGTCAATAGGACATTGAAAGAGGTCTTCAAGATAAAACAATACGCCAAAGTATTTTTTTGAGTCAGCTTTTTCGGCAAAACTAATTAATATATCAATGTCACTTGTTTGAGTGGCAGTATCCCTAGCAGTAGAACCGAACAGAGCAATTTTTGTCACTCCATATTTTTCCTGAAGCAGAGCTTTATTTTGGGCAAGAAGTTGAAGGGCTTTTTGTTTTTTCATCTCTAATATAATTCATATAGTAAAAAGCAAGAATTTTTTAGTTAATTAATGTAAAAAATTCTTGCCAAAAAAATCATCATAACCTTGTAGAGATTGAAGGGAAATCCCCATTTACCCCCTCAGATTAAGCCGGATAAATGCGTAACCGACGGTTGGGTTCCTCCCCAAAACTATCGGATTGTAAACGATAATGTTCCACTAATTCGTGCTGCATTTTCCGAACTTTGGGCGATCGCGGTAACAATTCCACTGGTTGACCTTTGGGCAGCACAATCTGTTCTACCGCCAGTCTCGCCTCTTCTAACGCCTCCAACTCATCATCATTACTGCCACGGGTAAACAGCCGTAAATCAGCCGTTTCAGGGGTTTTTGCTTCATCCATCCCCAACAATCGCTGCAACGTCCGAGTAATTTGGGGAATCGTATTCGATTTAACCCCATGAATGGGAACTTGTCGCATTTTCGCCACTTGACGCAACTTAGACTGATTCTTCAAATGAGAACGTAAAGCCACCACCACATCCGCACTATCTAAATCTTTGGTCAAGACGATGGGTAAATTAAGCACCTCGATCACCTGTTCTAACTGCGATCGCCCGATTCCGTACGGATAAACATAGACCGGAAAATCCTCCCCATTGGGACCCGGAACCCTCACCTTATCCCCCTTCGCTTCCGGTTGGGTCCAAGACGCATCTAATAGGCGATCGAACTCCGAAGCAGAACTTAAACTGCTGCCTTTCTTCGCTCCAAAAGGAGCCACTGGGGTCATTTTCCCCGACGCACGCCACCCTTTAGGCTGTTGTACCATGGCCCCTGAGTTCCGTCCAAAGCTAGGGAGGTTCGGGGTGGGATCAGCCTCTTCTTGGGTAATTTGCACCTCCCCATTTTCATCTACAGTTCTCACTTGGGGGTTAGGTTGGCCATTGCGTAACAAAATATCGATGGTGTGGGCCACATCTTCATGAATGACCCATTTTTGCCGTTCTAACATTTCGATGGCAATTTCAAAGGTGGGGGGAGCTTTCCGTTCTAAAACCGTCTTTTGGGACCCTCTGCGTCGGGCTTCATCGTCTCCTAAGGTTACCGCTTGTATACCCCCAATCAGATCGGAAAGAGTGGGATTTTTCATCAAATTTTCGATACGGTTTCCGTGGGCCGTTCCCACTAACTGAACCCCGCGCTCAGCAATGGTACGAGCAGCTAAAGCTTCTAATTCCGTGCCTATTTCATCGATAACAATCACTTCAGGCATATGGTTTTCCACCGCCTCGATCATCACCTTATGCTGTAACTCAGGACTAGCCACCTGCATTCGTCGGGCCCGGCCAATGGCGGGGTGAGGAATATCCCCATCGCCAGCGATTTCGTTAGACGTATCGATAATGACCACTCGTTTATCGAAGTCATCAGCCAAAACTCGGGCAATTTCTCGTAAAGCCGTTGTTTTACCCACCCCCGGACGACCTAATAGGAGCAAAGATTGACCGGTTTCCACTAAATCCCGAATCATGGTGATGGTCCCAAACACCGCCCGTCCCACCCGACAGGTTAAACCGATAATATTCCCGGTACGGTTACGAATGGCACTGATGCGGTGGAGGGTTCGTTCGATACCGGCCCGGTTATCCCCACTAAAGGTTCCAACCCGTTGAATACTGTATTCTAGGTCCGATGCCGAAACGGGGGTATCCCCTAAATAAACCGCTCCCTCGGGAAAACGGGCTTCTGGCAGTCGTCCTAAGTCCATCACCACTTCTACCAAGCGATCGCAGTTGGGATGGTTTTTGAGATGACGACAGATGCTTGAGGGTAACATATCGAGCAGTTTACTGAGATCGTCGGTAATCTGCATCCGTTGAGATAAAGCTTTTTTGGGTATAGATGGCACTGTTGATGATGGATTTAAAAAGTTATTTGTTTTGGGATTTAACATAATTTAGCGATCTTCGTCAAGATGGTTATTGGGGTTCGGCGTTCAGAGTTGATATCTGTCTCCCCACATTTCCCACTCTCCCCAGACCCTTCCTCACGTCTCTTTCAAGGGTGAAACTAGAGAATAAGCGGTTTCCACAGCTTGCCAGAAGGATTCGGGGAAATCAGTTATTTTCGATGACATCATCTGTGTTTCGATGGTTTCTAAATAAGGGGCGATTAAGGTTCGAGCATAACTGCCATAGGCAACTCCTGCTAGGGATATGTGAGGCTGTAATAAACCTAATTCTTTGAGTTTGGGGACTGTGTGATCATTGGTTCCTCCGGCCAGTTGTACCCATCCCGGTAAACCGGAGGCTAGAACTTTTTGCCCTAGTCGAATGGCTGCATGGGTGGTTCCTTTGCCAATATCTCCACTCATAGGACGACCGTCGGTTTGCCAGATTAATTCACAGGGTAAGGGGGAAATTATGTTATAGAGTGTCTGTAAATAGTCAATCAATCCCTCCCCGTCAGGACAACTAATGGACAGTAGTTTGAGTGGTTTGGCCCCAGGAGATAGTTGTTGCCACAGTTGCTTAAATTGTTTTTCCCGTCCCACTTGGGTATGAATTTCAATGGCATCGATACTGTTATTTTGGATCAAGGGTAGGATGGTTTCTGGGGTTATGGTATGCGATCGCGTTTCGATTAAATTGAGAGGACACACAGGAAGACAACGACCACAACCGTAACATCGCTGTTCTATAATTGCCTCTTGAATCGCTTCGGCTGGACAAATGGATTCACAGGGCCGTAAACAATCAGCAGGACATAATTTCTCATCGAAATAGGCTTTACGAAAGTGGGGGTCTTCCCCGTCATTTAAACTGACCATTAACCAGGGTTTTTTTATCTGGGAATATCCTCTGGTTTTGGCGATGTTTGCCCCTTTTATTCCTCGGTTTATGCCTTCGGTGGCTGCATTAATCACCGCAGGGTCAGCGGCCACATCAATACAATCAGCACCAGCCAAGGTGTAAATTAGGGATAAATAGCTAATGGCTGGCAAGTCCTGGAAACTTGCACCACAGATTAGCTTGAACCATTGTCCTGCTTTCACGGACGCTAAAGGGGATAGTCGATCATTCACCTCTCTATGGTAGCCGATCTGTACTGTATCAGCCTCGTTGACGTTCGCCCCTGCCTAAAGGGGAGGGGATTCTTCATTCGACGAGTTTCCCTTAGCCAGCAGGATTTCTCCAACCAACCAAGAGGGAACCTCTCCTGAAGCGTGAGTTTGGCTGCGCCCCAACCTACTTAATCCTTTTTGCAATATGGTCAATGAATAGCTTGTTTGAGACTGTTAGAAAACGCTGCAAGAGCTTTGAGTCCTTCTTCTGGGTTTTCTTCTGCCAAGCGTTTAACACAGGCACTACCGACAATTACCGCATCAGCCCCCCAATTTTTAACCTGTAAGGCGTGTTTCGGCTCAGAAATACCAAATCCAACCCCAATAGGCTTATCCGTGGTACTGCGAAGGGTTTTGAGTAAGTCTTCGACTCTCGTGGCAACTTGAGTTCTCATCCCGGTTACCCCTGTAACACTCACTAAATAAATAAAGCCTTGGGATTGATGAGCGATCGCTTGAATCCGTTCGATGGGACTGGTTGGGGCAACCAAGAGAGTGACCTCTATCCCCATCTCAGCGGCCGGTTTCAGTAAGGTTTGAGCTTCTTCTAGGGGCAAGTCAGGAACCACTAACCCTTTGACTCCAGCCGATTTAATTTGTTGCAGAAACCCCTCAACCCCCCGATAAAAAATCGGGTTATAGTAGGTAAAGAGAATGATGGGGGCTTGAATATCGGGCTGAACTTCTTTGACGACGGTTAAAACATCTTCTAGTTTCACCCCTCGACGCAAAGCACGGGTGGCCGCCGCTTGGATGACCGGCCCATCAGCCAAAGGATCGGAATAGGGAACCCCTAACTCAATGATGTCAGCCCCTGACGCATCCAGAACCCGCAACGCCTTAGCGGTGGTGTCTAGATCGGGATCACCGGCAGTAATGAAGGGAATTAAGGCGCATTGTCCGCGATCGCGTAAGGATTGAAAACAATCAGAAACCGATTTCATTAAGTTCAACTCAAGCTAAATCAATATTTTCAATTTACCTTGAATCGGTTTGTCTTTGGTGATTTTTAAGATTTAGTTACTTGTTTGGGCTGCAAGGGAGCAGGGAGTGGGGAGAAAGGGAGATGATTTTAAGCTTTTTAGGAATAAATAAAGCTTTAAAATCGATATAATCCCTATTATCCTGGCTTTAGCCCGTTCTTTCTTGGTTTTAACCATAATTTTTTTCTCCCATGCTCCGATCTCCCTGCTCCTCTGCAATCCCAACTAGAGTCTTTGTGATCTACTGACACTCTCACTGCCTCAAATCCCCAGATCGACCGTAAACAAAATCCCGTTTTCTTGCCAATTTTGTTCTTGAGTTTCCACATCGGTTAATTGCCAAGCAAAGTCAATACGGGCGTTAAAATTATCACTAATTCGCCATAAAACCCCCAAACCGACCGATGCTAACGTATCGGGACTAATTTCCGGGCGTCCATTGTTCCAGGCGGTTCCAATATTAAAAAAAGGAACCAATTGCACCACCATGGACTCGTCTGGTATCTCTAAAACAGGATAACGCAGTTCCACATTGGTAAAAAAACCATTATCCGTTAAGCGCAAATTTTGACGATACCCTTTGACGCTTCCCAGTCCCCCTAAAGCAAATTGTTCCATGGGAATAATCGGGCGATCGGCCACTTGAATATTGGTTTGCACTAAAAATAAGGTTTCAGGTCCCAACAAACGAACCCATTGGGCCTGGCCTCGCCAGAGAAAATAAGTGGTTTCGGCCACATCAGGATTTACGTCAGCGTCAAAAGGATCGGTGGTTCCCAAAGCATCCACCCCAAAACTTAACTCCGATCGCGCAGAAATCACTTGTTGTGGGTCCCGTTCGGTCCATTCCTGAAAAAAGCGGACGTTAGTGATAAAGGTTCGTCCATTTTCATCCGAACCGTCGGTAATAGGGAAACCTCTGCCAAAAAGGCCTAAATCCGTTTGATTTTTTTGGTGATCGAAGGTTAATCCCACGGCTAACTCTTGGGTGGGGTTTTGCACAATGGGTTGACGCAGGGTAACCCAATATTTATCGTAATTGGAAGTAATTCCTAATTCGTCTAGAGGATCTTGAATGATCCAACTGGGAAGAGAACGATAGCCGGCGGTTAAAGTCCCATTGTAAGCATTGAAAGGATAGGTATAACTCAACTCCACATCGTTACTGCCATCAGTATTCCGATAGGCAATATTAAAGCGATCGCCGTTTCCTGTCACATTTCTCTCGGTGACGGTTCCCCCCCGACGAAAAGACCCCACACTGGGAACCCGTCCATTGTCTAAGGTGATACGAAAATCAAAGGTATCGGCGGTTACCACATTCACTTTTAAAACATTCGTCCCCGGGGTGAGGCCACTGGCTAATTCTGATTGAATATTATCAATAATGGGATCGAGTTGTAATAATTGTAAAGCTTGTAATAAATGAGGGACATTAAGGGGGGTATGAGCAGCGATCTGAATGCGATCGCGGATATAACTTTCGTTTAGTCGTCCTTGGACGGTAATCTCAATCTCTTCCAAACTCCCTTCTAAAATTTCCACCGTAACCACCCCATCTTCGACGCTTTGTTCAGGAATATAGGCCCCAGAAGTGTAGTAACCATTATCGATATAGTATTGGGTGATAGTCGTTGCTGCTGCGGTGAGTTCTCCGTAAGAAATGGGGCGATCGAGAAAGCTTTGGGTGAGTTCGGCTAAGGTTTGGTCGCTAAATACCGTACTTCCCACAAAGTTAAACCGTTTCACCATTACCGTTCCTTCTAGGGGAGGGTTGACAGGAGTGGTTTCTAAGGGGGTCGGGGTGGGCGGTTGAATCTCTTCTAAAGACGGTAAGGGAGGGGGAAGCGGAGGAACCGAGGGTTCTTGAGACGGCGGCGAAAGAACCCCCTGGGCTAAGGTTGAAGGGATTTTAAGTAAGGTTAACCCCATCAATCCTATAACGCTTAGCCAGAGCATCGGGACAATGGAGAGGGAACTGTGTTGAATTGTGCGTCTTTTTGCCATAATTACCGCTTGTTCGGGTCATTTTGTTTATGGGTTAACCGAGAGTGCCAGTGTGATCTCAGCCTCAAAACGATAAATTAGTAACATTATGACAATCTTTCTCTGATTGCACCATTTGTTATGTTTTGCTCATTTCAGGGAATCCTAAAAATGTACGCTCAAAACTTAGATTATTGTCGTCTAACCAAAACTATTTGATAGCTCATCGGGGGAAACCATTGTGGATCAGCAAAAAATACTGGGTTATTTCATTGAAGAAGCAAAAGAACATTTAGAAACCCTAGAAACAGGACTTTTAGAACTGTCTTCTGTGGTTGAAGATCAAGAACGACTCAATGAAATGTTTCGCGCTGCCCACTCCATTAAGGGGGGAGCCGCTATGTTAGGCTATAGCAGTATTCAGAAAATTGCTCACCGCTTAGAAGATTCTTTTAAAATTCTCAGAGAAAATAAAATTACAACCGATCAAAAGTTAGAATCTCTGTTTTTAAAAGGATACGATGTTCTCCAAAATTTAGTCGAAAAACTTCAAGGAACTTTCGGCCTCAATGAAGAAGAAGCGAATAAAATTGTTCAAGAAGCTGAACCCTCTTTTGTAGAACTCCAAGCCTATCTGAACAAAATTCTCAACGAAGATGAGGGTATTAATAACGAAGATGTTTTTGCTCAGGTTAAAGGGTTACTGACCCAAATGTTATCTTTATTTCAAGAGAAAGACACGGCTAAAAATCGCCAAACTTTACAACAAGTGTGTAGTCAGTTAGGTAAGCTTTTTCCAGCTGTTGATGATTGGCAACATTTAACGGCAATTGCGTCAGAAGCCATTGCTAATCCTCAACATTCTTATGCTACCCTCGCTCCTGTGATTATTAAAGAATTAAAACAAAATAGTGATTATATTGAACTCAAACAACAAGAAAAAATTGAGATCAGTGAAGCTTTAAAACAATTAGCTTCAGCCAAATCACCCTATATTTTAGTAAGTTTAGATCCCCATCATCTTGCTCGGACATTACGCAATGTTTTAAATCCTCAACAGTTATCTCAAGTTGCCCAAGCTTTGACTTGATTTTAATTAACAGTAGTCAATGGGGAGATAGTTCCCTATTCTTCCCCTTAATTTTTTATTATTTTTATGGGTTTATCTACTATCCTGTGTTAGCATTCGGACACCAAAATGAGGCTAGAATGAGGTCAATAACGTATGAAATTTGCCCTTGTGAGTGATGATTTCCAGACCATTACAGGGAAAACCGGTCGCGCTCGAAAATTTTTAGTATATGAAGCTACTGAAAACAAAGAACCGACCTTACTCGAAAAGTTGGAAGTTCCTCAGAGTCAGCCCACATTCCATGATCTCCACGATGATGATGTCACACCCCATCCGTTAGACCAAAGTATCTTAATTACAGCAGAAGCAGGAATCGGCTTAAAAGAGCGTTTAAGTCGTCGTGGTATTACCGTTTATATTACCTCAGAAACCGATCCCATGGCTGCTATTGATGGAGTGATTAACAACAATCTCCCCACTTTAGCACCCACTCCCCATCAGGAAGATGGAAGTTGTCTGAACCATTAATTTCTTGGTCAAGCATGATTTTTTTATGGGGATAATTAACCAGTTATCCCTACTACAAAGCTTCCGTAAAAGTCGATTGGTAAACTATTGTTTATTTTAATAACATTTTTACCATTACTTTGAGATAAACGTCATCAATATCATTGCAAACTAGAGCAGATTTAAAAATGTTTTCTACTTGTTTATCTGATTCTAACTGTTTCAACAGTTGGTTAATAAGTTAACATGAAAATAGAGAAATCGATTACCTAAAAGGTAAATATACCTAGGGTTTTTTAAATGGAGGAAAAAGTGTACTACGAAAAACAATTAGAAACGCTCATTAATGAGGCGCCTCAGCACGGTGTCTCTGTCCCAGTCATGGAAAAAGCGGTCGCCCCAACCCTGAAATTTTTTGCCAGTCAACTTCAACATGAAAAATATTACGTTTTACACGGCAAAAATCGCTCTTGGTTAGTCACCACACTCAGTAATCGGAAAAACCCCAAAGAAGAGAAACGGGTTATCTATGCGTTTGCTACTAAAAAAGATGCAGAAACCTTTCAAGGAATTATTAATCCGGAAATTCGGATTATTTCTGTTCCTGTGACTCATTTATTGTTTCAGTTGTTTTCTGTAGAGTCCATTGATAGTATCTTGTTTCGGGAAGTCCCAGGAAACAAAGAACAAGAAGCCGAAATTTCCCGTGCTAAACTACAAAATGTCATTCACCAACAACTGCGTCGTTTAAAGTTAACCCCCCCTAAAATTAAAAATATTCCTCCAAATCTTGCCTAAGTCAATTTTGATTTCCTGTTCTATGTTAGACTCTCGCCCACCATCAACTGTATTAAACTATTACAACGCTTATTACTGTCCCGTCTGTCGTCATGGAGAGATTTCTGCTTTACCCCTGATGGAAGCGTTTTCTTGCAATTTTTGTTCTCATATTTTTACGGCCAATCTTGATAAGCAAGCGATTACCATTGTTGATAGTCAACTTCCCTTGACCTGGTCTTGGACGGGAAAACGCTGGCAAAATATTCGTTCTGTTCAAAGGTTTCAATGGGGTTATCGTCTCTTAGCTTTGGGGTTTGTTGTCTTACCCACGTTAGTCGTCGCAGCCGGCGCTTATCTATTTCCGGTGTTACCCGATAGTCCTTTGGCCTGGTTTAGTTGGTTTTGGGTGGGGTTAACTTTTCTCTCTCATCTGGTTTGTTTACTCTGGTTAATCCTCGAATATTATCAGTTTCCTTTATCTCTATATTTTGAAGCGTTAAGAGATAATTTACTATCTCGTTTATCTTCGTTGAATTAATTAGGAATATTACCATCATGGATCAGTTCATGGAAGCAGCGATCGCTGAAGCGAAACAAGGGTTAAAAGCGGGAGGAATTCCCATTGGTTCCGTATTGATTAAAAATAACATGATTATTGGTAGGGGACATAATAAACGAGTCCAAAATAACGATCCTGTTACCCATGCAGAAATTGACTGTTTACGCAATGCTGGACGAATTGGTAATTATGATGATACGGTGCTTTATTCGACGTTGATGCCTTGTTATCTTTGCGCTGGTGCGGTGGTTCAATTTAAGATTAAAAAGGTGATTGCAGGGGAATCAAAAACCTTTCCAGGGGCCAGAGAATTTATGGAGTTACATGGGGTTGAAGTGATAGATTGGGATTTAACAGAATGTAAAGAATTAATGAGACAATTTATTGAAAATAACCCTCGATTATGGAATGAAGATATTGGTAACTAATCGTTCAAAAAAAGTTTAGATTTTGAACAAAGAAAAATCCCTCACACGCCTGTTTAGTTAGGGAATAGTTGAGATAACTGGATGAATTGAGCAAAAATATAAACTGAATCTTAAAAAAAACATAGCGTTAAACCTAACACAGTTTAAAAGGACAATAATAAGAGATAATAGACAGTACGTCTCAATTTTGGTCGGTGTTAAGGATTAAAAATACACCACCTCAGTACAATAACAAACTAGATAAATCTCAGATGCGAACCCATTATTGTAACCACTTAAACGCAACGGATATTAAGAAAACTGTCACCCTGTTTGGATGGGTTGATCGTCGTCGAGATCACGGTGGGGTGATTTTCATTGATTTACGCGATCGCACGGGCATTGTGCAGATTGTCAGCGATCCCCAACGTACCCCTACATCTTATCCCATCGCTGAGACGTTACGCAACGAATACGTGGTCAAAATCATTGGACAGGTGAGTAAGCGTCCCCCTGAGTCGTTAAACCCCAAAATTCCCACCGGAGAAGTGGAAATTTATGCGGAGTCAATTGAGTTATTAAATGGGGTAAATAAACAACTACCTTTTGTGGTTTCTAGTTTGGATGCAGAGTTAGTCAAAGAAGAAACTCGCCTCAAGTATCGCTATTTAGATTTAAGACGCGATCGCATGGCCAAAAATTTACAGTTACGTCATGCTGTGGTTAAAGCGATGCGTCGTTATCTCGAAGATGAACAGCAGTTTATGGAAATAGAAACTCCTATCCTCACTCGTTCAACCCCTGAAGGGGCGAGGGATTATTTAGTTCCTTCTAGAGTTAACCCGGGACAGTGGTATGCTTTACCCCAGTCTCCTCAATTATTTAAGCAATTATTGATGGTTTCAGGCTGCGATCGTTACTATCAAATTGCAAGGTGTTTTCGAGATGAAGACTTACGGGCCGACAGACAGCCTGAATTTACCCAATTGGATATGGAAATGAGTTTCATGTCCGAAGATGAAATTTTAGACTTGAATGAAGGCTTAGTTTGCTCCATTTTTAAAGCGGTCAAAAATATTGATTTACCCCGTCCTTTTCCTCGCTTAACCTATCAAGATGCCATGGAAAAATACGGCAATGACCGTCCAGATACTCGCTTCGATTTAACCTTAGTTGATGTTTCTGATATTGTTAAAGATAGTGGGTTTAAGGTATTTTCAGGGGCAGTAAAAAATGGGGGAAAAGTGAAAGTTTTACCCATTCCTGGGGGCAATGATGTTATCTCTAATGTTCAGATAAAACCCGGGGGGGACTTATTTAAAGAAGCAACGGATGCGGGGGCAAAAGGGATCGCTTATATTCGGGTAAAAGAAAATAACAAACTGGATACTATTGGTGCCATTAAAGATAATTTAACGGAGGAACAAAAAGGGGAATTATTGGCAAGAACTGGTGCTAAACCTGGTTATTTATTATTATTTGGTGCGGGGGATACAGATACAGTTAATAAGTCCTTATCTCGCTTAAGATTAGTGGTGGGACAGCGCATGAATTTAATTGATTCTGATAAAATTAATTTGCTTTGGATCACAGAATTTCCTATGTTTGAATGGAACGCTGATGAGAAAAGATTAGAGGCTTTACACCATCCATTTACTGCCCCTAATCTAGCAGATTTAGACGATTTAGCCACTGCCAGAGCGCAAGCCTATGACTTAGTATATAATGGGGTAGAAATCGGCGGTGGAAGCTTACGGATTTATCAAAAAGAAATCCAAGAAAAGGTCTTTGAAACCATCGGGTTATCCCTAGAAGAAGCTTATAATAAGTTTGGCTTTTTATTAGAAGCATTTGAATATGGAACCCCTCCTCATGGGGGTATTGCTTACGGATTAGATCGTCTGGTTATGTTATTAGCAGGAGAAGACTCTATCCGTGATGTTATCGCCTTTCCTAAGACTCAACAAGCTAGTTGTTTACTGACAGAAGCACCGGCTTTAGTTGATAGTAAACAGTTGAAAGAGTTACAGGTAAAATCGACTTATAAACCTAAAACAAAAGAAGAATAAAGTTATCAATTAATGTAAGGTAAGCATTGCTTACCTTACTGCTTCTATATCATTTTGTTGGGTTTCGTTCCTCTACCCAACTCATAGCACCCTGATTATAAATCTGATTAAATATAATATGGTTAATATAGTGGAGAAAAAACATGATGGAAATGCAATCCTTGAATTTACCCCAGGATATTGAACAAAACCTTGCCTTTCTTGCTAGAGAAACCGGGCGGGATAAAGACGATCTGGTGCAGGAAGCCATCTATAGGGGAATAGAAGATTTGATCGAAGAGATGAAAGACATTAGAGATGCCAAAAAAGTTCTAGCAAGTTCCAGCAGACAGTGGACTCTTGAAGAGGTGGAGGCAAAACTTGACTTGGAAGGTCATATTTAAGGATGACTACCGTATTATCTGTTTTATAGAAGACGAAGCCTTAACGGTTCTTGTGCTAAAAATAGGTCATCGTCGCAAAGTTTATAAATGATATTGAGGGGGATTTTCATCATTTTGAGGGTTTGTATCAGAAATTAATGCTTTTTTAAATCTTTGGGAAATTTTATGAATAGTTGCATCAATAATAAACTAGAATTTATCGAAAAGACGTTACAAGAAAGAGAAAAAAATCATAACCTCAGACAATTAAATCCTATTTACCCAAAAGATTCAGTTACTATTGTTAAAAATGGCAAAAGTTTAATTAATTTTAGTTCCAATGATTATCTCGGACTTTCAAAACATCCGAAAATTATTGCAGCATCCCAAGACTATCTTAACCAGTATGGGACGGGGTCAACTGCATCCCGTTTAGTGACAGGAAATTATGAT
>JAAUYB010076291.1_pt1 | contig 26288 bp, 28 predicted proteins | sample 7278071 | NCBI WGS metagenome assembly JAAUYB01 (sample SAMN14350121, study PRJNA611818) | marine sediment metagenome | isolation source: surface marine sediment (1.8m) | place: French Polynesia: Moorea | collected 2018-08 | reverse complement strand
GCAAGTATGTTTTTATATTAAAAAATATAGTCTCGTACCAGTTTTCGTCGTCGTCAAAGTGTGCGTCGCCTCCAAACTGCGGGAAGAACGCGTGCGCCAGGGTGCCGCCCGCCCCGTCAAAGGGGTTCCCGTCGCCGTGACGAAACTGCAGGGGACAAGACGACAATATTCGAATAAACAAAGTAAAAGGAAATGCGTTTGAACAATCACTGTTGATTTATTTTATTCCGGGGTCAAAAGAGAATCGAGTTCTTCGCAAGATTTGGGGTAGACTAGCAACTTTATTTTGTTTCAACTATTTTGATATGTTAGATATAAACCTCTGGAATTTTCTCACCCTGACGAATCTGATGTTGATATCCGCCGGCGCCCTGTCCACGAACCTGAATTCCACGTCGGCCTCCTCCGCCCACAGCTGTAGGGATCTGTTGACGGCCTCCACGACCTCGCTGCGGGAGAGGAGGCCGGAGGAGGGGACGTTGGTCAAGTTGTAGGTGAGGACGCGGCTGGAGCCCCAGCTGCTGCCTGAAAATGACATGTGGGGAACGAAAAAACGTTGCTTTTGCCATGGATTTTTTTTTTGTGGGAAAGTTATTGTTTTGCACAAGCAACATTTGGCAGTAGGGCAGGTACGGTATTTCTTTGCTAATAAATGTGCAGTGTTGAGTATAAAAAAGAGGAATAATGATTTTTTTGGGTGACTCACCTTGCAGCACGAACCTCTTCTTCCTCCTCTTCTTTTCCTCCTCCTTGAACTCCCCGAACCTGTCCTCCTCCCTCTCGACGTCCCTTACGCCGCACCTATAATAATCGAGGAATCGGAGAATGTCCAAACTGTTAAAGCTCAATCTCAGACAAGTTTTGGGGGATATTTTTTACGGCGGAGCTATCTTAGCGGGAGGCAAAAATTGCAAACATTATAAACATTTGGAATAAAAAGGGGGAGATCAATAAAAGTTTTGACAGGGAAATGAAAGTTATTTTTAAAAAGTGCGTTTCAGAGCATCACGTATACGTACCTTGGCATCTCCATCCACCTCCTGGTCTCCTCGTCCAGCTCCCCAGTCTCCGGGATGCCGACAAAGCGCTGGAATCCTAAGACTCCTTCTCTCAGGGCGTCCGGGTTTTGCCTCCTCCCGCCGATGTCACCGTCGTCGTCGTCAGTGTCGGAGCGGACCGAACTGGGGATTTCGCACAAAAAACAAATATTAAATCAATTAATTTGAACTTGTGAGTGGGGCTTACTTCTCGGACATGTAGCCGAACTTCATCAGGTAGCGCTGCAAAGAAGGAGCCGAATTGTACAGTACAAGCTCTTAAAAAATTAAGGGAAATCAAGTTAAATTAAAACTACCGTCGCCTCCGACGCGCGTTGTTCCTCGATGGGCATCGCGGAGGCGCCATCTTTCAGGATCAAGAACAAAATCCAGAAAAATATTTTGAATCGGAACATTATTTTGTTCGCCATGCTGATCCAAGCTAGCTCTCGAGAGCAACTACATTTGGCATTTTGCGAATGGCAGAATGAAAATTGTCTGGGGGAAACCCAAAGTAGAGTGGAATATATAGACGGAGTGTTCTCACTTGACTGCCTTCAGGGCAAAAAAGAACCCGACCGGATTTCATGAAGCGCGTAAAATGCAATGCGCAAAAAAAGTGCAGATTTATTTTCCCCCTTCTAAGGTGATTTACGCGCGGGCAATTTTTCCACTTATGCAAATTGCATTGCTCAAAATGTTCACTGTGCCATCGAAAACAATCATTTGTCTCCCATTCGGAGCACTAGAGCTTTTCCCAAGCGCGCAATAATTAACCTGGATTTTTTGCGTAACAATCTTGCTGTTGCTGACAGGCGCAAGGGAAATGCGCATCGGAGACTTGCGTGCATACTGCTTTGAGTGTTTTCCCATGCATTTCCTAAAAAAATTGCGTTAATAAATTATTTCTCACACATGTCTTTGGAAGGCATGAGTTGTTTCTATTTTTTGGTCTTTTTTCTGTCGCCGACCGTCTCCTCCCTGAACAGTGAACATCCGGTTACCGATGCAATTGTTTTCCCTTGGAAATTTGCACAGTTTGACGAATAAATATACGCATAATTACGATCGAACTGACGGTCACTTTTATGCCCCGGCCCGGATCTCGGAAATGGAAAACGGGGCTACGATCTGGCTGAGAAGCATCATGCAAGAATGAATCATGAAGAGGTCTTTTGAGGAAGAGGGCGATCGATATCTTCTAGGGGGGGGGATAAAAGAAAGAGATTGGCGGCATTTTCTCCTCAGTTTCGTTTTTGGTGGCAAAAGGAGGACGATAGGGAGGAGGCCCTGCTGGAGGTGGAAAAACTCGCTGGCGTCAAGAAGAGTTCAAGAAGTAAGGTTTTGACAACAAAATAATTTTAGCATCGCTGACACCAATAATCTTCAGTTGAACGTACGAGAAATCGAGAGAGATTCACCAGAAGAAAATTACCTTGCTTGCAGGTTTATTAACATTCTTGAATTCTTCCCGTCCGTTTTGTCCATGTTGCAGGTGAGACCCTCGCCCATTTCGTCCTCCTCTCGAAGTCGAACCTCATCCTAGAGTGGGAAAACGCGCCATGGTTCCGGCGAATCAAAAAATTCTCAGCTTTCGCCGGATTCCCCAAACCTGGCCTGCTCCATGCTGGCGCTGGAGAAAGACAGGTTCGTATCATGAAAAATATATCAATGTGCGTAAAGAAATGACGTTCTTCGTCGCCTACGCGCTGCGTCCGTCCCCGTTTGCAAAACACCATCCTCATCGTGCAGGTTCTTGATCGGCGGAGACGGGAGGCGGTACCTATGCCCTCGAGTGCCTATAGCTTTAGGCAGGAGTCTCAAGTGCAGACAGCAGGCCGCAGCCCGCAGCAGCCTCCCTCTCTCTCGCCGACCCAGGACATTTTGCCACTCGACGACGACGTACTCGAGCGGCTATTTTACAGTCAGGACAGAGGCCTCGTCTTCAGTGACGCATTCTTCTATATGGACGAGTAGTAAAGAAAGCTACAAAATATTCGAAAAAACTGGAGATTTTTTGCCCTCCAAAAAAGCCAAAATGGCGATTTTGCTATGCTATGTATACTATGCTAAAAAAAGCCAAAATGGCGCTTTAACATTTGTATATCTAGGCCATTGTGCATTCCGTATGTGCAACTGTGGCTTCCACCATTCTCGTTTCCTTCCTTTCCCACCTGCACCACTCTTTTTAACTATACGAATTTTTTATCTCATTTTGCATTTTTTTGTAAAAAAAGTTTCCAATGATATAATGTTATCCCAGTTTATGCATTACATATGGCGGTGTTTTGTTGCTTGCATGCTCGAGAGGAGCGTTCCGTCCGTCCCCGTATGTGCAAGGTCTTTCCTTCCAGTGGCTTCCACCATTCTCCGTTCCGTCTCCGTATGTGCAAGGTCTTTCCTTTCCTTTTCCCACTCGCACCATTCTCTTCTTCATAGACCACGATGAGAATTGAACACAATAACTTAGTAGGTTAGAATTTTACAAACTGTTAAGCTAACTACATTACATATGAATTGTGGAAAAAAGGGGGAAAAGTAGGAAATGTAAAAAAAATGAAGAGATGTAATAATCTGGGTGTATAGCCCTAGGTTCCACATTTTGTGGAACTTAGGGCTATACACCCAGACAAGGGGGAGGTGGATAGAAAATGTTGAGGATTTTTTTTATTATGCGAATTTTATCTCATTCGCCAACTTTGTGCAAAAAATTTCCTGAAAATAATATATTGTCTTTTTTGTGCATTACATATGGCGGTGTTCTGTTGCTCTCATGCTCAAGAGGAGAATGATGCAGGCAACGGCTGCTTCCCGTTTCTGTTTCCCCTGGTGCTGCTTTCTCTGTTGCTTCCTCCTTACGGACGGACGGGCCAGGGAAGGAAGGGAGGCAGCTGTTGTCCCCTGCTCCAGAGTCGAGGAGAGACGAGAAAGCCAAGAAAGCGAGGAGGAAGGATTTAGAGAGTGGCAAAGAAGAAGTAAGGAGACACCTGTTGTATCCTTTTGTGTTGCGGTGAGCATGTGGTTAGAAGAAACAGCAAACTGTGGCAGAGCAGAGGAGGGGGGGCCACGACAGAGATTTTCAGCGGCCATTTTTGCCTCGGACGTATTTGTCTCTTCCCCCCTTCCCCCTGCCTTGGCACCTTTTTTACTGCGTATTCAAAGGCAGCCAGCGGGAACGGGAACCCCCCCCAGAGGTTCTGCAGTGCCTGAGGCTTCTGGAAGACCCAGATCATGGTGGCCAGCTACGGCTCCAACAAGGGCTCCTCTTCCTTCCCCGATTGAGACTGGGGGCACTGGGAAGGAACAGCAAACATGCACAATCCCACCCTCCTCCTCCTCCTCGCTCTTCTTCTCTTGGGTGTCGAGGATGGGGACTGCGAGGGGGAGTACTCTTTCAATGAGGAGGACGAGTACGAGTACGAGGAGGAGGACATCTACTCTCCGGACATTGAGTGAGGGTGGTTTTATAAAAAGATATAACAAATTTTTGGGTTTTTTCTGGGTTCCCCCTACTGCTCTTATATGATTTGGATGTGTGCGCTACACTGCTACTGAGGTTCCCTGGCTGTTTTCTTTGTAAGAAATTGTTTTGTATTTTCACTTTCATTGTACTTTCATATATTTATATTTCACCTTTGTTTGTTGTTTTTATTTACAGGGATCCAGACCTGAGCAATGTTCCCAAGTGGTCCCAGGATGTGCTCACCACTACAGCAAGTCCAACCATGACAACTTTGAAGCCAACTACTCTTTCACCCACACATCGACCAGCAGCAACAACAACTGCTCTGCCCTTGCCGCCGTCACGGCCTCCTCAGACGTCAACATCCACAACAGCTCCTTCTACACAGTCAAGTACCACCACTACTTCCACCCAAGAGCCAACCAAGACCTCTTTCCCTCCTGAGGTACGTAAAAAAATATGTAATTTTTTTCTCTAGATAGAGAGGTGTAGACTAAGTGTGAGGTTTTCCCTTGTCTTTTTTTCAGGTTCCGTCGGTCGAGGGCGAAACATCAGAGGAAGGCGGCGGAGACCCGACTGCCGAGGCGGACGGGGGCAACTTCCAGAAGGAGGAAGTGGGATCGATGGGCAACTCCAGCACCGGTACAAATACCTGCATATGTGAAGATGGAGAAGGTAAGAATAATGGAGCATTGGACAATTTAAAACGGTATTGATTGAACCATGGATTATTTTCAGGTCAGAGCCCCTTACCTTGCGAGCCACCCACACCGGCACCATGCACACCAGCCCCGCCGACACCCTGTGCCCCGGCGCCTTGCACGCCGGTGCCCCCAACACCCTGCAAACCTTCTCCATGCGTGCCAGCTCCACCAGCACCTTGCACGCCGTCGCCCTGCCAGCCAGCGCCGCCGACACCTTGCACCCCGGTGCCCTGCACACCCTCAGTGTGTGAGCCGGCACCACCGACTCCCTGCGTGCCACCGGTGCCTCCAGGGGCTGATGAAGAGGGAGGCGAAGGGGGTGAGTTTTTTTGAATGAATAGTGGAGGAGGAATGGGAAAGAAATCAAAACATCTCTTTTTTTAGGTCAACAGCCCAGGTACGGGGAAGAGCAGAGCGACTCTTCTATGTTACTCCAGCCCTCTTTCCAAGAGGCTTTCGCCAAGCATGCCGCAAGCACCCCTCCCTTGAGGGAAACTTTTCTTCAAGTCCACACTGTGACTGTGGAGAGGGTCCGCACGGTTGTACGTACAGAAACCATTCGTCCGTCGCCCGTCACGGCAACAGAGACCATAACATCATGCCAACTTCAAGAGGGGATGAAAGAGCGAGAGCGTAACCGGGTGGCAGAACTGATCTCTGACAAGATTTGGCGAAAAAAAAGAAAGCTAATGTGAGTTTTCCCTTTTCTTTCTTCTTCCCCACCCCAAAAAATACCTTTCCTCCCTCCCCTCTTCCTCTCTGGCCCCTTTTCATGCTACTTAGGGCGAGAAGAAATGCATCGTGAGGATTCTTTATATTTCCCAACAAAAATGGTTTTCCCTCTTTTATTGATGGAATTTTTTATCCTCTCAGGCCTGCAAAGGATGGAGATCCAGGAAGTTCTCAGCAGGGAGGAGACGAGGGAAACCTCCAGAGTGACTTCAAAGCAAGGGAGGAGGAACCCGACGCTGGGTCGGGTGCCGCCAAGGAGGAAGGAACTGCTCACAAGAACGAGGTATAATTCATGCTTTTTTTGTCTGGGGTACACGTTGAATTTTTGTGTTTCTTCTCAGACGGAGGATGTTTCGATCAGAGCGGAAGAGAGCACCGTGGCATCCAATATTTCCGCCGTATTTGTCACCTTGTACGGTATGTGAACATTGTCATATTGGGAAACATGGAATAGACAAGGTCATGCTAATGCCCCCCCTCTTTTCTTGCAGATGAATGTTGGGAGATTTCTGCGGTGGCAGCCTGCGCCATCCTCTTATCCTTGGTGCTCCTCTCGGTGACATGCGGGGCTCTGTACACCGGCAGAAGGATTCGCAAGGAGGTCGAGGAGTTGCGCGAGATCCCCTCCCCAAACTCAACGAGGTGAGGATGACTTTAATTGTTTTAGTGGGAGCCTACATAATTGCTATGCTTCTTTTGATTCAGGAGTTCTGGTCTTTCCCCAAGGGACATTTCTTCTCCTGACAACAGCCTCGGTCACATCTACGAGGAGCCTCACCACCTGGCCACTGTGGGCAGGAAGACTCGATTGGGCAGTTTCCGTGGTTCACAGTCTCAGAGGGCTCCAGGCCTTCCCTCCAGTGGGAGAGGTAATTTTTTATTTTTTCCCAAACTAGACTATTTCTTTCATTGATGCATTTCCATTTCAGCGGCGTCCTCACACGCGGGAAGTCCCTCCTCCTGGGCGTATGGGAGAGAACAGAACGAGGAGGAGACTGTGTGAAGAAAAAACAGAATTTTTTTACCAAAGATCACTTTATACGTACAATATCTAGCTTTTTGCTCTCACTTTCTTTTTTTTTGTCAGAAGAAGAGTCTCATTCCAGTCTGGATTCTCATTTTACGTATTTGTCAAACTACCGCAACCGAGAGGCCAAAGATTTTTATTTTTCCTAGTCAGTAAAAAGTCTATATATATGAAAGCAAGAAAAAACTATTTTTTCCGTCGTCCAAAAAAAATGGAAAAGAAATAAACACTAAAAAGGTACTTGTTGGCTGGCATTTTTTTTTCCGTTGGTGCACAACGAAAACCTTAATTTAGGGACCAATTCGTGCTTTTTTGAAGCATTTTTGGCCCAAGGAAATGAAAACTTTTTTGCTTTTTCCTTTTGCGTAAAATCAAAAAGATCGGGTGCCCCCAATTTATGCTGGGCGGAAAAGGTCAAATTTGAATTTTGAGATCGTTTGGGGGGTCAAAAAATCAAAATACTGCAAAATTGCAAACAACAACAAGAACAACAACAGCAGCAACAACAACAACTGTTCCATGGTCTGGGCTTCGGGCCGCAGATAAAAAAAATGCTTAAGAAAACAAAAATTTCTTTACCATTACTCTTTTTAATTTTTGTGTCGTTTTCTCTGGTTGTGTGACCAGAAGATGCAGCTCAATGCCACTTAGCTCTCCATACATCATACATGGCACGGTTTTTCCTACCATTTGGTATTCTCGTTGCAGGGGAGGAAGAAGCCCACAAGCAGTCTCATGTAATGGGCTAGTTGATGGATGTGCTCTCTTTTCTTGGTTGATTGCAGCGTAATGGCAAAAGCGAATGATGGAGAGAATGAGGTACATAGATCTGGTAAATAGGGCCTTGGGAAACCGATATTTTTTCCCCTCAACCGCAACCGGCTGCATGAGCCTGTTGCTGGCGGCTGCATGAGACCGTAACAGCCCACAGTTTTCCGGTGTTGTTGGTAACGAAAAGGCTTTCTCCACGTTCGGAGTGTGTTCCACAGTGAAAGTTTTCCCGCCGTCTGATTTCTCTCCTTCCGCCTCTCCTTTCTCAACGTCTGGGTCATCGACTTGCGACTTGCGGTTGATTTCCTCTCTGATAGATCCACCTACAGAATAGCCCGTGGAAGGTGAGAAAGGAGAAAGGGGACGTAATGAGTTTGTGGTTTTGGTAGACAGCCTCCATCTCCCCCCGTTTTCCTTCCTTTACCCCTCATTAAAGTATTCCCTATACGTTGCTAAGAGTCCTTGGTTTTTTGGAGGGAAACATCTCGGATTTTTATGCTCCCTTCTAAAGGTTATTTTTCCCTTCCCCCCCCCCCTTCCCCCCCTCTCTCCCCTCAGGCTTTTTTTCCACGCCAACAAGGGAAGAGATGGATGTTGCACTGTCCTCCGCCTCTACGTTCTTTTCCGATATGGCGGAGGAGGGGGCGGCAGCGGCAAAAAATTCCGTCGTTGGTCAAATGCCTGTTTTGACTTCCCCCAGTGATCTCATGCTGGGGGATGAACAATGGGATGAGTTGGGGGTAAGTATGAACCCCTCGACTCTTTTAGCAACCCCTCCCCCCCCTTTGAACAGCAAACAGGGATCGGAAGGTAAGTGAAAAAAATTGCCACAGTTGTAGCATTTCAGAGGTCTGTGTCGTAGGTGTTGCCCAGTTGGAAGCAAGGAAGGGAGGACCTTCCTCGGGCCCCGATTTAAATTCGGACGAATACTTGGCCCTTCATGGGAAGAAGGTGTCTGGTTTTAGGGATGGAGGCGCCTACTCAGCCTGGCCGTACCCTTGGTCTCCCGAGCGAAGGCCCGATCTATCAATTAAAGAAAGTGTGGAGAACGGGATGCCCGTGCCCAACATTTTTGAAAAAAAGAACCTGGCCTCGTTGTTGGAGGGGGACGTAAAAATCACGACAGTTTTTGAGAACGAGCGGGAATCACCCCTGGGGCTTCTCAATTCAGAGAATTGCCCAGTACTACCAAAGCCCGGTGGGTACTTTAAAACTTTTTGTCGCATTTCATTCCCATTTTGGTACGTGCATATACGGAAACCTTTTATTATAGATCAACTGATTGAATTTAGCGGAGAAGAGGATATCCCTCATGTAGTTTTTGTCGAAGACACTTTGCTTCTAATTGCCATTCCAAAAGTATTCTCAGAAGAGAAAGTGGCTAAATTTAGAGAGGTGGGTGTGCCAAAAAAAATGTTGATTATTTTCCCTTCCCGTCCTCTCTCTTACTTCCATTTTGTCTAGGTCTTATTAAAAGCTTTACCAAAGAAAACAAATGGAGGGAAAAAAAGCGATAGCCATGGAGAAGAGGATTGGGAGGAGGGAAAAGAGGGGGAGGAAAGTCTGTCAGGGAAGAGCTCTGGAGGCATGGAAGAGGGTAAATCGGGGCGTAACCGTCGGGAAAGAAATATCACCTCATCATGCAGCCATAACATGGGGCAAAGACTTGTGTGTGGTGGTTGCACAAATAGTTCCAATTTGCTCTGCCAATCCTCTGACTGGGCACAGGAAAAATTAAAAAAAAAGTTCGGTGAGAAATTAATCCCCCCTGAGTTTTTATTTCCCTCTTTTTGTTATTGCTTCTTTTCCCCTCCCGAAAGGCCCTGAGGCTGCGGAACTTCTCTCCTCCCTTTCCACGAAGGCCACGCATCTGGTCCGGAAGTTTGTGCCGGCAGCTTTTGTTAATATGACAATCAATAACCATAATGCTTACTGTTGCAGACTGGGTGAGAAAAATATTCTTCCCTCCCTTTTTTTGGAGTTTTGACCAATGGTTTTTGTTTCTGTCCTCCCGCAGCCGAACAATCTGCTTTTTCCGCGGTGACTCTCGCCCCCGATGTTACCTCTCATCTACATAAAGATGAGAGGGACATCGGGGTGGGGGTTTCCGTTACGCTGGCAGGAGCTCATAACCCCGAAGTGCAGGTATTTTTGGGTTCTTTTTAGATTTGAAAAAACTTTACTATGAGAGTAGAGTATTTTTCCAGACCCTTCCCCCACTAATTGTTAACCGGTAGAAGAGGATTGGGCTCTCATTTATCTTTCTACTTTTCCCCCTTCCTCTTCTACCGGTATAGTACCTATGCTACCCGCAATTGCGGATGAGCAAAGAATCCCCCCCTGGTATAGGCATCGCTCTCCGCCAAGGGTCTGTTTTAATAACCAGACCCAATGAGTTTCTGCACCAGACCACCCCAATCAAGGCCAGGTAGGATCGTATAAAGGAAGCGTTTTCCCATTTTCTGTTTCGTTTTTTTAGAGGCCCAGGCGATGAGGGGGGCCCAAATCGCCTGGGCCTCATTTTTTTCCAGCACAAGGGCCTCCACAGACTGGCAAGTTATAAACGCGACGCAAAGATGGGTATGTATCGAACGTTCTTTTTACAAATATGAAAACTATTGTTGTTTTATAGGATGGTCCCCTGCCATGGAGGAAATAAAAATTACTGTTAAAGAACTCCTGAAATGCGTGGAGACAGGCGACTTTCTAAAGTTCCCCCGTATTTTTTGTCATTTGGCCAATCTTGGGACTCAACACAAAGACCATATGAAATATATTCCTTCCGGGCAACACCAACTCCGTATGACTCGTATATGGAACGACCTAAATTTAAAAATGGTAAACAATTTCCATTTTATAGTTGCCTTTTTCTCTCTTTCTTCCTTGCGCACGCGTACTGTAGGTAATGCCCCTAAGCGAACTAGAGGAGGAAGAGGAGGTGGACGTGCCCCGTGTAAAAGGGGAAAAAAAAAGTAGGACCCATCCGATGAAAAAAGCACTGTACATGCCTCGCCAAATGCTACTGCCTAGCATCTAATCACCTCTCTCTCTCTTTTTCTCCCCCTCTTTCTCCCTTTTTTATGCTTTTTAGAACGAGCCCACAAAGGAAAGAAGAGCTTTGGTCGGACGGCGGACGGGGAACATGTGGAAGAGGGAGACAATCGGAGGGAGCCCCAAAAGACCACCGCGGTTAAGTCTGGGTCGACAAGGACAAGGGCCGCCGCCGCCTCCCATCCACTCTCTCCCCGGAGTGAAGAGGAGGAAGAAAGGTCGGAGAGGAGTGAGGAGGAGGAGGAGGAGGAAGGAGAGGAGTGGCGGGCAGAAACTACCGAGGAGGAGGAGGAGGTGGAAGAGAAGGAGGAAAAGAAAAAGACCCAGACTCGGAGGAAGAAGAAGGAGGAAGGAGGAAAGACTGAGGAGGAGAAAACTCAAACTCCGCATGCCGGAACTGAGCCAGAGCGCACTCAGGGTGAGTTTTGATGGGAAATGTAATTGTCTTTGCTTTTGTCATTTCATGGTGGAATCTTTTACTGACCTTTCATTTATTTGCACTTCAGGAGGGGGGATTTCATCTCCGCCGCCAATGCCACCGCAGGCTGACGTCTGTACTCCTCCCTCCAATCTGCCCCACACGACGGCAAAAGGCCAAGGCGGACAGGAGGCGGTGCAGCCTCTCGTCTTGCTGGCCTCTGCTGCTGCCACTTCTCTTCCTCTACCTTCATCATTTCCCCTTCCATACACGCAGCCTCTCCCTACCGACCTCCCCGTTTCTTCCTCTGGGGTGGTGGGCGATTTGTCCGATGGGATGAATGACCGGGAGAGAGAGAAAGTACCACGCGCAAACAAGGAAGGGGAAGGTGAGAAAGAGGGAAGGGAAATGGAAATTCCGTCTCGTTGGTCTAATAAGCATTCCGTTCCATTTTTTGCGCAGAAATCGGGAAAGGAAGAAAGTACCCTTCTCCCAGCCCAATAGCCCTGGCGAGGGGCGAGGCCGATGTCGGTGGACCTTTAATGCCTCCCCCAGTGGCGAGTGCCTCGGGTTTTCCCCATTCCACGGAGGGGACGGGGAAAGAACCCCACCGCCCCACTAGGGAGGAGAAGAAAGGAGGTGAGAAAAAGAAATGAAAGAGGAATTTAGGGGAACGTGTTACGAAGGGGTTAATTTTTATACCTATAGAGTCTGGAGAAGGAAAGAGAAAGCCTTCTCCCTCCCCAACCACCGCCGTCGTTGAGGGGGCTGTCACTGAGGGGTCACCCCTACCCTCCACCTCCGGTGGGCTGGAGGCCTCCTCCTCTTCAACCACCTCCGAGGGGAAAAGAGGGGAGGCCATCACCATGGCAGATAGTTCCCTCGAGAGAGTCAAAAAAAAGGAAAGTGGGGAAGGGAAAGAGGGTCGGGAGTGTGCTACAGCCTGTGGAAATGAGGGGCGGGGGGAGTGCCGTGAGAAAGACCCTCCTCCGTTATCCGAGAAAGCCGAGGAGGAAGAAGAGGAAGAAGAAGAGCGGGAAAAAATGAAAGGAGAGGAAGACAGAGAAATGGAAAAAAGAAAAAAAGTACTCGAGCTATTGCGAGGGAAGACCTCTCCCAATTCAAATGTCAGGAAGAGCAACCCGAGTTTCATGGAGGGGGCATTGGAGGAGGCTTTGGCCTACTTGGCCGAAATTGATTTAGAATTCAGAAATATGACGGGCAAGTGCGGCACGGAATATTCGGATATGAATGTACTTTCTGTTGCCTCCCGAGAGGCCCAAACCCTTTTCTCCCTTGAAAGTTTTATTGGGTGGGGAAACACCCTTGGACGGAACTGTGCAGAAATGTCTCGTGTGAGGAACGTCCAAGTGTTCAAAATTGGCAGCCTCATAAACATTTGCCGCGAAAAAATTCTGCAACTGTCCAAACGCAAGGGGGAAAATTTTTTGAGATGGCGCCGAGTGGCATCAATCGTGCTAAACTTAACGAGGAGACAAGTTGACGATATTTGGACTTTTTTTACCCTCTCTCGCGAGCTTCCCCTTTTGTTGGTAACCGGAGCTCCCATCGATCGTATAGTGAGAGATGCCCCCTTTCTCCGTCTTATCTCCAAACACAGGAAAAAACGCAATTTTTGGCTGAAGACGCACCCGCCGGAAGACATAAAAAAACTTATTGACAAAAAAGAGGGGTTGGAGTTGGGGGACCTAGAAATTTTGCTATTTCAAGACGAAACACTACTAAAGGAAAGGGTATCCAACGTTACCCGTCGTACGCAAGAGGAAGGGGGTAACCTCAAACGAACGAGGGAAGAAATGGGGGAGAATGCTCTTGGGAAGGAGGCGGAGGGGAAGGAGGGAGGCTCCGAACCTCCGGAGAAAAAAGTCAAGGAAATGCAATGAGATGTATGATGCCGAAAGTAGTTTTTATTCGTAGGACTGTTGGAAGGGGGGCGCGCGTGCGCGAGCGAAGACAACATGTACTGTACAGATTTCCGAATAAATGGTAGACTAGGGGAAACGTTTTTTGCGCGCTTTTTTTATTTCGTACAGTATTGAGTAGTGGTACATTGGTACATCTATTGTATTGGAGAGATACGGATAACGTTAATTATGAGTGTACCTGTCGTGCATAGGAGAGGAAATGGTGCTGTACGTATGTTATTATATGCCAGGAGGGCGGGGGAGCTAGGGCGATAAAATATGCATCGTATTCGCCGTCTATCTTTGAGGAGGAGGAGGAGGCAAGAAAAAGATTGCTTTCTCCCAAATCCGTTCCTCTACTTGCACGGGAGAGATATTTTCTGTACATATAATTAAGAGGGGGGTGCGAGAAAGGGCTTCTTTCTCCGTTTCGAGTGCCACGCGAGTTAAGTAGGATTCGTCGACATTACATTCTTCTTTTCGTTGGCGCCTTTGTATTCGCTTTCTTTGGGTAGCGACACTAGATTTTAAATACACACTGAGATGGGGAGGAATCTTATTTTTAGTCATGACTCGGAAGAGCTCGAAAATGAGGGCTGTCTCGATGGAGCAAAAAATTGTTTCATTCGCTCTTATAAAAGCTAACGTGGACGTTATAGATCGCTCCACGAGCAACAAAGCGGGACCGGGAGAACTTTCGGCACAACGAGCTATTTCCTCTTCTCTTTTTACTAATGTTAGAAGTATAATTATTTGTAAGCGGAATGCCTGTTTACAGGGGCCATGACACGGTTCCTCTTCTTCTTTTCCCATTTTCCTTTCCGTTTGCCCTCCCGAGGGGGCCGCCATTGAGGAATAAAACTGAGCCAAGGGGTTATAGCCGTGAATATAATTTGTCCATTCATCCAGAGGCTCGGGGAAGCATCGCACGTGGTCGCCCCCCCTCTTCCCAATCTGAGACAGAAGGGTACTTTTCCCCACCCCGATGCCCCCCTCTATGGCCAGAATAAAACCTTTCCCACTCCTTTTTTTCTCTTCGATACATCTGTCCAAAAACGCGTCCATTTTGATCCTCGGTCCTTTTCCAATTCTTTCCTCCTTCTTCACGATTATTCATATTTGTCAAGGAAGCGCAGACGGGCCCCCTTTTTGGTGGTAAAGTCGTCGTTTCTCTGAATAAGCTGGCGACACGTTTGCAGGCAATCTATGATGGAGGGAACCGTTAGGGAGGAGCGGTCCTTTTTTAGCATTTTTGAAAGTTTCATTGCCTCCTTTTTGTCCCCTCGAAGAATCCCGCTTTGCTCGGACAATAGGCGTAAATCTGGCAGATAGAGGGTGGAATTTTTCCTTCGCTTGGAAAGGCGGGCCCTGAGGTCGGCGTACCGTTTTGTCTTCACCTTAAGGTATAAGAGCACGGACTCAACTAGGAACCCCAAGAGTTCTTGTCTAAATGACAGGGAGGCCCCCTTTCTGACATGGTGAATGATGGTGCGTTCCACCTCCTCAAACCGGTAGATGCCTGTCACTTTCATGGAGTCAAGTAGTTTCTTATTTTCCCAGCTTATTTGTCTACCGTAGCACAAGGGGTCGGAGTTGGGAGGTACGGAGAGTCCATGGACTTCCAGAGCCACAAAATAAAGCTCTTCAAAGGTCGAAGCTGTTTTCTTCTTTGCCATGGAGGGAGGGGGGGCATTGAGAGGACCGGTCAGACCGTCTGTTGTCTTCTTTGGGGGTGGGGGTGGGGATGCCGAAGGAGAGGGGACTTTTGCTAGTTCCGATTGTTTTGGAGTGGGGTCGGTCTTCCGTGGCTTTTTTTGCTCGTGATTTTTTTCGAGCTCCTGTCTGCTCCGCTTTTTTTGCCTCCTTTCCTGCTTCTGTGGTGGGCTTTCCTCCGGAATAGAGGGAGTTTTTTTCCTCGCTCTCAGGTTGAGCCGAAGAGGGGATACCTTTCTTTTGTCGGCTTTGCTTTGCCTTTCCCCCCGCTCCTCCTCCCGTCCTTCTCCTTCCCCAATTTTGAAATCGTCTCCGGATTCTGCCTCGGCTTCGCCCGAAGAGCTTCCGGAAAAAGATTCCACGGGGGGGTCGTCTTCATTGTCATCTTCTCGGCCCAGATACTTCCTAAGAAGGTTCATGTCCTTTCCTTTCCCCAGGCCAATAGGGGCGGGTGTTGTCCAAGGAGGGGCGGCCTTCTTTTCCCCCGGCGGCGGGGAACCCATTCCCCCCGCTTTCTCATTTTCCGTTTTTTTGCCCCCCCCGCCGCCGTCATCGTTTTGGACTTGTACTATTTCCAGGGGAATTTCTACAGGGTGAAAAACTCCCGCTACGTGCAAGGACTGCCCTCCGCACGTTTTCTCTACAGACTGTGCAAAAAGGCTCACTTTACTCAGAGTCTCGCACATTTCGGCGTCAACACTCTTAACTAAGTCATTGAGTACGTCACTGCAAAGAAAATCGTGAAAAATTTTCGCGAGGTCTTTGTCTCCCTCGGCCACTGCTTCTGCAGCCGCCCCCTCTTTTTCTGTCCCTTGATTCTCTTCTCTTCTTACTTCCGCCATCGTCGCTTTCTTTCTTCTTTCTTACTGGAGGAGTGACACGGCCAGCCCCGGCGATCCCTCGTCCTGTACCAATGTTTATTGGTTAACGGCATGACTAGTCATTATTCCAGACGGTTTTTACCTGGTTCTCCAGTTGGGAGGCCTCCACCGCCGGCTGGGGGGAGGATGATAGTGGCTCTGGGGTAGTTGTTGCTGCTCCCGACTCTCCCACGGACGCGGAGGAAAATTCCAGGGAGGCCGTAGGCGATGCAGATCCGGTGGAGTGATCCACCAGGATAACGGTGGTGGGGGTGACCTCACCAGCCAGGTATGAAATGGGGGAGACCGATGATGACTTCCCTCCTCCTGTCGTGGTTCTCTGCCCCGTTGAGGACGGGGATCTCGTCGTTGTCGAGACTGCCTCCTTCTTCCGCTCCTCCTCCTCCTCTCCCTCGTTTCTCCTCTTGTCTGCCGCGAGTTCCCCGTTCCGCCTCTGCCAGAGGTACGAACAGTTGAGGAACCTGGAGAAGGGAAGAGAGTAGGAAAAAAATTGGAATCTCGCCTCATTACGTGAGGAGGAGGAGAACCCTCCACCATTTCCCTCCTCCGGTGTGAGGGCCCCTCCCTGCAGCAGTCTCCTCTCGAGTATAATTAGGAGAAATAGGAGAAAGACAGAGGCGAGAGCTGCAAAAATTGTCTTTTTCTTTCTTTTTAATGTACCGCCAAAGGGGGGTTTCGAGGCCTCACCTTTTGAGGAAGCAGCCCCTCCAAGAGGCTCTATCTCCTCTGTCCCCCTCGCTCTCTCGCCTCGCTCTATTTTGGCCAGACCAATTTCACCACTTCCCCCTTCAGAGGAGCCCCCATTTTCCTGAGTTAGCTCCTGAAGGGCCTTTACTAGAAGTTCCCGCGTCTCGTTCATTTTATCTTTTCTTTCGGCCTCCGTATCTGGTAAGCGGTCTTCTGGTAGGAGAAAAGGAAGATGTTATTTTCTTCCCGGAAGGGGAGAAAAGAATGGGGGAGGAGAAAGGGGCGTAGTACCAGCGAGTCTGAGGGGGCCAAAGTTTGTTTGCCATAAATGCTCCTCCTCTTCTCCCCCCGCCCCTCTTGACATTCCAACTTCTTAAAGATAGAATGCGTTCGTTGGCTAGTACAATGACGACATCGGGACAAAGGAGTTCTTCGTGCAAAACTGCTCTTTCCCTCACCGACTGGTAGGGATCATGAGATCGATTCCCTATGGGGAGCGCGATGTTGGACACGGTTCCATTTTTTAGTATTACATGTTGACCGAGTTGCACTAATTTTTTTTCAATGCACGAGGACAGGCCCCACAACTGGGCGCAGTGTAAAAACACACTCCTCCGTCCCAATTGGGTGCGGCGAGTAACTGAAGGCTGATAAAGCTGGCAAAGAGGAGAATTGGTGCACCCGTCAATAAGGACACAGTTCTCTCGACCTCTATGCAACTGTTTTGCGAGAGATGACACAAAATGCTTGCCGTCACGCTCTAGTTCCTCGGGTGTTTGAGTGAGGATTTCAAAAAGAAGCCCTCGTTTTGTTAGGAGCCTCCTCATGAGTACTCTACGATCGATCGAGCTTTTCCACCGGTGGAAAGCAACTAAGCTCTACGAGGGGGGCTTGGGCGCTTTTTTCCTCTTCTTGTGCAACAGCAGCTGCCGACGTTTTCTGGCTTTTGTGGCACGAAGATGCACGTTTATGCACAAACTACGGGGGAAAATGAGACGGCGGCTTAGCCACTCATGAAGGCGCCGTATTGGCTTGGAGGGCATGGCCAGGGGATCTTGCATGGCTTCTACGTAATCAATGACTGATATACGTTGTTTTTTATGCTTTACACTCAAATCGTTGATATCAAATTTCAATTTCAAAAGAGCGGGGAAAACAAAGAGGAAAAGTGCTTGAGCTGTTTTACTGCAGAGGTTTCGAAGCAAGGCCGCCACCCGAGGGGGCGGAATGGGTTCCAGCCCCTTCTCCTTTTCCCCCCCTCTTTTCTTCCCATCATCTAAATAAGTACCTTCGGCTATTATTGCCAGCTGGCTATCTAGGGCTAGATACCTGCCCTCCTGAGGCCGCAGGCACAAGTACTGAAAAGGTTTCAGCGCATCAAAGCAGGCCATCACCTCTTCCGTGCGAGTCATTTGGAAATGACGTGTTAGTTTTTGCACCATGATCCTTCCCACCCTACTGTACGGAAGGACTATATTGGTGAAAAAATACAACAGAGAAAATATATTATTTCTAGTCACTGTGTGGCAGACCATCACTACGAGGGAATTTAAATGTCGGGACACAAAATTAAGGAGCTTTCTAATGCTGGGCAAATCTCGGTCTCGAATTTCATGAATGTCTTCGAGCAAATAAGCTAAGGTTTCAGCGCGGTACTGCCGTTCCAAATCCTCGAGGGGAGAAAGTGATATTTTTTTTCCCGTCTCCCTGTAGGTCTCGCGGTCAGCATTGCAAAGTATTAGGTATCGGTGGGGAGATTTCCTAATAATTATTTTGGCCGCCTCCGTCTTGCCGGATCCGGATGGTCCAATGATAAGAAAGGAGGCGGGAAACCTGTTTTTAGATCCTTCCCCAAGCTGTTCCCGCGAGTGCGTTGACTTACCAGAACGAGAGGGCGGAGGATCTCGACCGGACAAAGAAGTTGGGCTTTCTCGATTATAGTGCGGAGGAGAAGGCGTTTCCTCCTCTTCTGATGCATCCGACGATGAAGTATACGGTCGGTGTTCCTGCTCTGTGCCTCGGCCTTCGTCCGAGCGGGCCGAGGGGGTGCCACTTCCTTCGCCGTTCCGATTCATTGTGTCGGTGGGCCGTGCTGGAACCGCTGTGCGGTGTCATCTCGAGTGAAGGATTTTTTCTCTTCTAGGTAGTTTTTGATCGTGGCTGTGCAGTGGGCCACTTCATCCGACAGTAGAAGGAACCGAAAGTCCTACGAGGAGAGAAGAAAAAAAGAGAAATTTAGCGATTTGTTTCCTTCCCCCACAGAAAAGGGAAGGGCGGAAAAATCTTACGTCGTAATTTAAAGACAAACGCCAACCATCCATTGACAAACCCTCTCGGTCAATGTGGCGGACACGGCCGTCTTTATAATTGTTGCTCTTGAACCTTAGTGTTAGGACCAAATTTCGTGGCTCAATGTGAACCGCCTCTGCTCTCGTTTGGACCATGTCCGTATACTTTACTGATGAAAGGACCATCAGTTGGAGGGACCGAGAAGACCCCCCAGAGGGGGATAGTTGGGCGATTATTATGGCTTCCTCTAGACCTTGGCGATGGCTGTTTTGCCCTGGATCGGAATTCACCGAATTCCAACGATCGCACAAGTCTTTGGCAGCGGACAAGAGCTTGGACTCGGTGGCCAGCGGGTCGCCAAAAAACCCGTTGTAGGTGTCAAAATCTAATGCCGTGACCTTGAGGTCCCCCGTCGTATTTCTTCCCCATACTTGTTTATCGGGGGCGGCGGAGGAGGAAGGGGACGCATGGGGCCAATCCCACGAACTAGCAGAAGCCTCCTTGACCGCATCTCGTTGTGGTGGGTAGTAGGTCAAAAGCACGACACCCTTTTCAAATGGGGGCCAAATACCGCGGAGAGTGCGGAAAAACTATAAAAAAGTTTGGTTATTTTTTGGAGAGGGGCTAGCTCTCCTTATCAACCTGTCTCACCTTGACACTTATGCTGGATCTCAACCCGTACGGGCCTCGATGACTAGCCTAAATTAAAAAAGGTTTTCCCCTGTTTCTTTGTCTCCAGCGTGCGCCCATAGAACATGCTATTTCGGGGAACAGCCCACCCAGCATTTTAAAAGGAGCGCGCACGAGAGAAGGAGAAATTATCCGAGAACCCACAAACATACCTGTAGGCTGACGTAACCACCCGTCTCGGGAGCCGGTATTACTTGATCCACCCCAACGGCCCCGAACCGTAGTCGTTCCGAAAAGCGTTGCTCGCTTCCTATTCCCCCCCTATAGATAGTCCAGAGGGCCGCAGGCGATGGATCCATCCTACGAAAAAATAAATTTACAGCGGGGTTAAAAAAAGTACTGCGTAAGAGCAGGAGAAAAAAGAGTCCGACGGTGGAGGGGAGGAGGTAAAAAAACTCACCTCGTTTACAATGTATTCCCAGTCGTTGTAGATGTGGCGCACGATCCTACAACCTAAACGTTGGTTGTGTCTTCTCCTCCTTCGTCGGCCCCCTCTGTGCCGCCTCCCTCTACGAATTATTTGGGAGACGAAAGATTTGTGTGTTGTTTGCTACTCTCCTCTAGCCTCCTCTTCTTACCGTTTAGACATGGCGTCGGTTGTTAGTAGAGATGGCAAAGTTTTCCCTCCCGGTCTCTGTCTCCCTTTACTCGCCGTAAAAAGGGGGGAGGAAGTATTTTTTTACCGGCAATGAATTTGAGTTGGGGGCGGAGGGGGGTAGGAGAGGTATGTCGAGTTGGTCTTTTCAAAGGCCAAAAGAAAGTTTTGTTTGACGGCTGCTTTGAGTTCAGCCGCCAAACTTTTGGGGGGTTGTGATGCCGTTGCGAGGGGCTCCGGCCTTTTTATACCATTCTTTAGTCACCAACGCCGCCTCGATGCCCTACCTTGTTCTTCCGGGTCTCCTTCCCCCTCCTTCCGCCGCCTTTTCCCCTCTTCCTCGCCGCCGCCGCCGCGCCGCGCATTTCCCCGCTATTCCCTTTTTTGGGAAAGGAAAGACCCTATGGGCGTGGTGGAGGGGTGGAGGGAAAAGCCTTCCTTAATCGAAAAAATGTCTAGACGTCTAGAGTGGGGTGCGGGAGGCGGACGGAAGAAATCCCCCTTTTCCCTCCATTCCGGGGGAGGCGGGAGGCGTTCCCTCCACTCTGCCCTTCACCAATAGAAAGCTCTCTTTCTCCATCCCTAGGGAGACACCCTACGCACGCGCACCACATTTAAGATAGGGGAGGAGGCGAAAAAAATGCGTCCTCTTCTCATTGGTTTACGAAGAAAAGGACGGTGACGTTGGAGGCGGGGGTTGGATGGAAGAGCATCGCCGGGCAAGCAAAATAGAGAGTTGGCGAGGGAGGCGAGGGGGCGAAGGAGTGCGCGCTCTCTTCTATTTTTGTCCCTTATAAAAAAGCAAGAGGCCCGTTTTGAATGCAACAGAAGGAAACTGAAAGTGGCGCTGTCAACAGCGCCACTTTCGTCCTTTTATCCGAAGAAGCCTCCTCCCCCGTTGCGGATCATCTTTCCCAAAAAATGGCAGAGAAGGATGGAGGAGTGGAGAGTGCGTCGGCCGCCGCTGCACAGGGAGAGGAACTGGAAATGGATCCGCCTCTCGGAACTCTAAAGACTACGGAACTCAGGAGTCGAGGTAGGAGAAGATAATTTTTTGCCTCTTAATATAACCCCGCTTTTTGTACCGCAATGGAAAGTGAGGGGGAAGGCATGATTCTCCACCCCCACCCACACCTCTTCCTCCTTCCCCTTTCCATTCCCTGACCTCGCCGCCGTACCCCTTTATGAGCGCGTCGTAGAAGTTTTTTATTTTTCTCTTGACCCCAGACTATGGAAAGCATAGGGCTGAATGTACCAGTGTGGCCGAGCTCCGAGCCCGCCACCCGAAACTTTTTTCCGCCGTTCCCGTCAGTCACGAGGCCATTCGTCCTCTTTCTATCGGAGGACCAAAGGGTCGAACCTTGGGGTGGCTTACCGCCACCCTAAGATTCGGCCCCGCTCCCAATGATGGAAAAGAAGGAGGGGGGAAGCGGGCGCAAAAAGGTCTCATCCAAAGGGAAGATTATAGAGACGTCCTCGCCAGGCTGTACCTCAGTCTTCAGGCCAAATATGCCATTAACCAATTTGACGTTTCCATAACTGCCAACGTAATTTTAACGAAAGAGTCCAACGGTCATCGCACCTATAGTGTGTTTTTTGGCCAGGACTTTAGTGTCCGGGTAGGACACTGGCGGTGGCAAGGAGGGGGAGGGAGCAATGCCCCGGAGAACCTTACCGGCATTTTGCTTTCGCCGTATTTCTTCATTAGGGGGCAAACGGGAAATTTTTCACCCTCCTCCTCCTCCTCCGAGGAGGAGGACAAAGATTTTGACGGAGGCCAAGCCCAGCCTCCCCTGCGAAGGCGTCCACGCCTGCTTGGTAGGAGGTCTGCAAGAAGGGCTCTTCGTCGTGAGAGACAAAGTAGGGGGAGAAAAAAGGGAAGGAGGCAACGTCCAAGTCGCCGCCGCCGCTGGACCTCACTCGTAGCAGAGGAAAGAGAAAGAAGGGGGAAGAGAGGGAGAATTTCTAGAAAACGTAGTCTGTCTCCCCTCCGCGGAGGAGGCGGTGACGAGGAGGGGGATGCAAATAGGCCCCTCTATGAAAAACCCTTTTTGCTAAAGCAACCTGGAGATGCCTATCGTTTTCCCTCCTCCCTGGAGTTTTCCGACCCACTCATACGTCGTCTGGAGCGCATTTTTGCTGAGTCCAACGTAAAAATACATTCCGTTTTAAATATTATATTGTTGCTCAACTCTCCCATTCCTCGGTGGCAAGAGACCCTCCATAAGAAGGGGCTGAGAGAAATTAATCTTTAGTAAACGGGGTTCTTCCCCCTCTTCTCCCCACTTCTCTCTCCAGCTTAGCTCCACTCCATTCACCCCCTCCCCCCCCTCAGCATGGATCTTGAGCCGTTTGAAAAAATGGGGACAAACCCCCTAAAGAACATTCTGGCCTTTTACGAACCCTACTTTCCACCTTGGTTTTTTCTCCCCCCCCATTCCCTTCGCGGGGGTGGCGGCGGCGGCGGCGCCCCCTCTTTGGAAGACGGGACAAGGAAGGAGGGAGAGGGGGAGAGGGGGCGCCACCTCGGCAGCCCAAGCCAACCCCCGGGTTTGAGAACGTATTGCGCCTTGTTGGACAAATATATCAACAGAGATGCCAATGTGTGCGGAGCTTTGGGTTGTTCTTCCTCTCTGCCACCCCCTCCTCCCTTGGGAGAAGAGGAAGGCTTTCGAGAAATTGCGCGGCATTTCTACGGCGCCCCCGACGAGCTGCCTCGCTTTTTCTCCTTTTACGAGCCGGATCTTATGAAGGTGTGCCACCTTCTCCTCGAGGTACAAGCTCGAGGCTATTCCCCCCAACGCGAGGGGAGGGGAAGAGGTCCCCCCTTTCCTTTCAATTTTTTTTGCGTTATTTTTGCCCTTCGAGGAAGCGTCACGGTTCATCCCCGAGCAGGAAAAAATGCCCCGATCCCCTCCCCGCCTCATTCCCCATCGGCCCAAGAGGAAGGAGAAAGAGGCGGCGGCGGCGGCGGGGGGTTGGAGGAGGCAAAAGAGGTCTTTCTATCGTGTCATCGTCAGCTCTTCCGCTTCTTCGATCCTAGACCCCATCTTTGCCTTTCGGGTCTGGCGGCGGTGGCCGACGAGGGACGGTTGCGAGAAGGAGGGGATGTTTTCCTGGTTATCCCACAAGGGCAGGGCGATGGGGTCCTCTATCGTGCCCTTTGCCCTCATCATTTTTTTGGGGGGATCTCGCGGGGAGGAGGAGGAGGAAAAGGAGGAGGAGGAGGAAAATTTCCCCTCCCCCTCTCCTCTCCTACGGTCCTACGGCCACCGCCCCCAAAAAATTATCCCAAGGCGAGTCCGATAAACCCCCCCCTTTCCTCCTCCTCCTCCTCCTCCTCCTCCTTTGGCTCCCCGGAGTGGATGGGGCTAAAAAAATCCGGATTCTGCGTTTCCGGCTCGCCCCCCCCTCGAGAGGTGAGAGAAGAAGAGTGCTTGATTCGAGAGGGCATTCTCCCTCTGGTCATTGCTCGCCTAAAGAAGGCCAAGCTCATGCCCTCAGATTTCTCTCTTTCGTCGGCCCCTCCTCCTCCGGAGAAGAGTGTGAGGAACCCTTCTGACTTAGTCAGGGGAGTCTCCTCCAGTTGGGAATCCATCTCCCCCTTTTGGGCGCTGCAAAAAATATTACACCAATACGGTTGTACTCTCTTGCTGGTGTATCATGCCAGTACGAGGCTGGCGCACTGTAGGCAGCAAAGCACCGTGGAAAATCCTTCTCGGCAGAGCTTTCGCAGTTTTTTGCGCCTTTATCCGTGGTCTCAGCTAGGAGAGGGAGAAAGCTCCCAGGGGAAGGGGGTCGATCTCGTTCTCGGCTGGGCTTATCCTCGCACTTTCTATTCTCTTCGCCCCCGCTACGAAAGAGCCTTTCTTGAGACTAAGGGGCAGTTTGCGCGCCTTTCTACCCTGCCGCCTCGCCTCTCTCTCTCCGCCGGAAAAATAAAACGCCAGGCCGAAATGACCATTCGCCAAAGAGAGAAGGAGAAAGGGGGGGGAGGGAAGGAGGGGGAAGAGACAACGGCGGCGGCGGCGGCGGACCATGGAGAAGGGGGAGAGGGGGAAATATTATTTCGCCGATTGTCCTGCACGTGTGAGCCCTGCCAGAACGGTTGGAAAACTTTTTCTCGCTGCTTCCCTCCACCCCGGTGCCAGAGACTATACAAAACGGAACCCGATTTATTTGATTTGTTGCGCATTGTGGGATTTTCGGAAAAAAGTGTGTGGTTTTCGCGCATCCTTCGCTGCTGCGACCTTTCTCTCGCCTCCTTGGATATAGAGGCAACCACTGAGCCGGTGGGCGGGGAAGGAGAAAAGGAGTTTACGGAGTCTCCCCTCCCCCCTTTGACGGGGGTGAGATTTGACTCACAGCCGCGATTTAAGCAGAATATACTTCTTTTCGCCCACTTTGACATCGTGGGAAGGGAGAGGGAAGAGAAGGGGGGGGAGGATGAGGGTGGAGACTCTGCGGATCCCTCCGGCGACATGGAGGATCAGCTGGCCTTTGAAGAGGCCCAAGGTCGGTTGCGGTTTTTTCGCCCCACAAAGGAGAAGAGTATCGTCGAGGTCATGAGCGAATATCTCCATCATGTGAGACAGCGGCGACTCCTAGCCGCTCGGGAGAAAAAAAATATTCTCCGACCGCTGCTCACAGGGCTACTGCGCCCTCTTCGACGCGCCCACGTGAGGTTTGGCCAGGTCCGCCTGGGCCTCTCCCGATCCCAAGCCAAGCGTTCTTTCTTTTGCACTCTGCTGGGAAAACTAGAGCGGCGAATACGTCTCCTGATTGTCACTTTTGTCATAACCACCGCGAACGGGAGGGGGTATGATTTTCCTATTATGGCCTCCGCTCTGGCTACTGCTCTGGCCAATTGTCCTCGGGGAGGTAATCTTCATCTCATGAGGGAGGGCAATCGGGTGAGGCATTTGGGTTTAAAAGGGGAACGCATATACTGGCGGGATGCCTTCGAGTTGGTGCCAAATGTGAATCTAAGAACCCTTGCCGAAATGTGCCAATTGAAGGGACTAAAAAAAGGGCACTTCCCCTTTCGCCTCCTTACCTCTCCCGCCGCCCTGGATCTGCCCGAGTTGCCAGAGGACCCTCGGCTTTGGGCCTCCGAGATTGGGCAAGGGCCGAGCGCGGAAGAAATTTCCGACTGCCTTCGCTTTTATCGAGAAAGAAAGTTCTCGCGAGTTGAACAGTACATGCGGGTCTATCTCGCGCTTGACACCGTCATCCTTCATGCCGCTTGCCTCCGCCTCTTTCGGAGTTTCTATTCCATAATTGGCTCCCATCCCGTTGAATGCCAAAAGTTCACGGCGGCCTCCATATCTAATTTTGCCGCTCAGTCCAGTCTCATGAGGTCGGCCAGCCTAGGTATGTATTCTCCGCAAATCCCCTCTCTGTACTCCGTGTTGCGAGTGGGCCTTATCGGGGGACTTTGCCAGGTAGCTCGAACCGTTCTCAACAAAGAATCGCCTCCTATTAACGCTCACCTATTGGCCAGGGTGAGGGAGGAGGGGAGGCCCCAGAGGAAGGAGGGGGAGGAGGCCGCTCCTCCCGTCTTTGATCCTCCTCGCCCCCGTCCGTCCTCTCCTCCTCCTCCTCCTCCTCCTTCGCCTTTGGATCGGCCAAAGACACCAAGTGGAGGCACGCACGACATCATGCAAACTCTTCTTTGCCGGCACCCCGAGCTGAAAGAGAGGCTTTCACCCGGCGGTGAATTGTTGCCCGCCCACGATTCCGATTTACAGTCTTTTCCGCTTTCCCACCGAGGAAAAGAGGAGGAGGAGGAGGAGGAGGAGGAGGAGGAGGAGGAGGAGGAGGCAAGGAAAGAAAAGGAGATGCGACGAGCCATGAAAGTCCTTTCCGCCCGCCATTTTGTAGAGGCGAGTTGGAAAGCTCTTTCCGAAGCCTATCGGACAAACAGCAGCCTGGAAAAGACTTTGGAAGAAGAAAAGCGAGAGGAGGAGAAGGAGGAGAGGGAGGGAGGAGGAGGCGGCGGGGAGAAAGAGGACGGCCGTTGGGGGCTAATGCTGGATGCTATTGGACTGTACTCCACGTCACGTGAGTTTTTTTATTGGTGAGGTAAAGTAAGGAAAGGCTGAAAGAGGGGGGAAAGGGGAGGAGGAAAAAAGGCTTGATTGGTGAGCCAGCGAGGACAACTCGTAAACCTCCCCTCCTTCCTCCCACCGCCCGTGTTTCTCCCTCCCCTCACCGGGGAGGAGAAAGGGGGGGAGGGGAAGGGGGTGCCCCTCCCGCCCCCGCGGCGCCCGGCGGACGCGGCGCGGCGGACGCGGCGCCCGGCG
>JAAUYB010131726.1_pt1 | contig 26369 bp, 27 predicted proteins | sample 7278071 | NCBI WGS metagenome assembly JAAUYB01 (sample SAMN14350121, study PRJNA611818) | marine sediment metagenome | isolation source: surface marine sediment (1.8m) | place: French Polynesia: Moorea | collected 2018-08 | reverse complement strand
CCGCCAGGGCCCCCTTGCCTTCGCGGGTCAATTCGAAATGTTTGCCGACCGGATCGACCGCATCCGGCCATGGCGGTGAAACATAGGTAACCGTGAATAGGATGATACCAAGGAATAGAAAAATAATTTTGTTCCAATTCACCTTTTTCGGCGCCTGGACTGCACCATCAATCATGTTGACAACCTCCTCGAACAGATCTCGGTATTATGTGGGGGCCGGTTCCGTGCAGACCGGCCTATTCGTCATTATTCGCTCGCCGGTTTACACTCTTTGAGCCTGTGAAAAATGGCGGCAAAGCAGTCCGTGAGCCGGAGGACACCAACGATCTCACCGGCCGCGTCCGTCACCAGCAGTGACTGGTGATGGCCGACAATGAGTTGGTGCATGGCCGCATCGAATGATGCATCCTGGCGGACATACTCCCCTTCGGTCGGGGTGTGCATGAAATCGACGACTTTGCGGTCCATCGATCGCTCACAGATGTCGTCCAGCGGACTGGCCCATAGCGAAAACTGGTCCAGCATGCCCTGGACAAATTTGTTACTGAATCCCATTTGGCGCCCCCTGGTCTCTGGCAGCAGCTCGGCATATTTGGGCTCGAGGGCTTTCAGGGCGTCTACTTGGCTGATTTTACCGACGATTTTGTCATTTTTATCGAAAACCAGGATCGCCCGGTGGCGATAACGGGTCTCATCGAATTCTTCCTGGGCCTTTTCCAGCGCCAAAATCGCATCGTACAGACTGGCGTCGTCCGAAACCGTGGCGTATTCGGAAAGCGGAACCATCAACTCGTCTACAGTGAAAGTCTTCATCAACACGCTCCTTCTGGTAACAATGGGGCCTCAAGGGCGTTGAAATTCAACGTCCGCAATAAGACAGGCAGGTCTGGCACATTCAACCGTCCAATCATGGCGGGCCATAAAAATCCAAGCAGGTCAATTGCAGGAAAACAAGGGGATGATGGATAGGTGATCGCGGTTGTCGCGGTTACCACTCGAAAATGGGTGGGGAGCAGCGCAGGTCCTTCCAGAGATGCAATCGGAAAGCAGACTTTAAATGGGTAATAGCCGTCGCTTTCCGCCCGCTCGGGACCGTATCGGGAGAAGCAACGCCCTTTGAGTCCCTCCCATATGATCATTGATACGGCCAGCAATAGTTGATTCATTCAGAATCCCGAATCCGATTCCGGTGCTCCGCGGGAGCGCGGCGCAACGGCGTTATCAGCTATTGAAACTCTGGTCGGGGCATTTGGTCGAGCCTCGGATGCCCTGCGAAAAATTCATCAGCATTTAGCCCAGAAAGCGTTTTGAGTCAATAATCAATCTTGATTGGCCGGCAATGATCACGGGGCGGGGGCAAAGGGCTGCTCGGCCGGGAGGCAGGGAAGGTTTGGCGGGTTCACGGTGATCCGCCGGGCGCAAATTCTCTTGGCCGCCCGGCGGATGCCTCACCTGTGAGGTGGATGCGCATAGGGTCCGCATCTCTAACGGATGGTGCTTCAGGGCCGAATGATAATGGTGGGGTAGAGTCCCTCCCGTTCGCCATCCGGATAAGGTTGGATGGTGTTGAATGAGATGTTCTGGTTTTTCTGAGCATGTCCGCTGTTGGCCAGACCGTCGAAGAATGCCCCGTTGGCTTCCAAAATGTGGTTAATGCGATCACGGAAGCCCGAAACAAATGCGCCACCGTTCCCCTCGAACGTCATGCCGCCAAGACTCAGACCGTCCTTGACCTTGGAGAGTTTCTCCAGCGGCAAGCTATTGGTTTCGAGATCGGCCTGGCTGGTGTTGAAGCCCCAAACGAGACTACCCGCCGCGATCTCGATCGGCTGGTCGCTGTCGATGATCGTGTGCGGCATGATGACGCACTCCTTGCCGATGGACAGGCGACTTGAGGGTCGGCCCCGCAGGAAGCTGTTGAACCCGACGAAAACGTTGGGCGCCAGGTCGGCCTCGATGATTTTGCCGCCGTGGGCCGTCACATTATTGCCTTCGAGCCGTGAATTAATGATGTAGCAGTGCTCCTGGGCATTGGCACCTTTTCCCATGTGGGCATTTTCCAGATAGGCCCGTTCCGAAATCAAAACATTGTCACCAATCTTGGTGTTGGGTTTGATCAGGGCAAAGCGATCAAGTGAGGAGCTTTCGGGCACCGCTATGGTCTCGAGGTTGACCGGTTCATATAAACGCTGCCAGTCTTCTTTGCGCTCCTCCACGAAATCGATCAGAATTCCCTGGGGTAGTTGGCCGGCCTCGAAATGGATGTAGCGGCGCAGTTCTTCCTCAGGATGACGGTAGAAAAAATTGAACTGGTCCGGACTGCGCACCCAGATCGTGCCGGGCTCAATTTTGCGATGGCCGACCTCTCCGGCCTGGATGTAGGAATACGCTCCGATGATGCAGTCATTCATGGTGGTCAGGTCGACGGTGGCGAAGGGTCCCAGAAAACTGCCATCGATGGGGGCGCCGTGGATATTGGCATCATTTAGTGCGATCGTATTGGTGATAAAAAACTCTTCCAGCGTTTCCGGGTCGTGGGAGAAACAGTGCACCAGCGTCTTGATAAGACAACTATCTTCAATCCGTATGCGCTCATCCGCCTCGAGCGTTATTTGAAAATTCTGGAAATTATAGACATCTCCTTCCTTTTTTAATTCATCGCCGCGAATGTCACTCTTATAGAGGATTGAGTTGGTCGTGCTACACTTGCCCAGAAAGTAACTGCCGGCGAGGTTGGACCGCCGAAATCGAAAATCCAGCGGATGGTGCGGCGTGATACCGTAAAAGCCGTAAAACTTGGTCAATTGTTCAAAGGAAAGCAGGTTCTGGACGTAAGGTTGGACGTCGAAATCCAGTTCGCGTAAATTGATGTTGACGCGCTGGACGATGCGATCGAATAGATTTTGAAGTGCTTTCATTTTTTCTCCTGTTTGGTGGCGCTTTCTCGCATTTTGGGTTGAACAGCCCTGAGGAAGCCGCCAGGTACGGGAGGCCGATGATAACGCCTTCCCGGGTGGCCGGCAACGCCGGGCGCTTCTCCTGATCGAGACCGAACCCTCCGGTATAGATACCTATTCCGAAAGGAGGACCTTCAGTTCCTTGGCGCAGTTGTTTTACACGTCGGATTGACCCGAGCAGTTGTTTGCCTGTCCTTACTCACACAGCACCAAATGCGCGCTAAAATAATGAAATTGACACTGAAAAACAAGTCATTTTCGCTGGTGGCCCCGGTGTCGAACTCGCCATTGCCACTGATGGGCAAGCGCGGGCGCCTTGAAGCTAGGATTTGACAGGTGCTATTTAGGGCCCGTCCATAAAAGGCATCTTTCGGCCCCGGCTGGCGTTCTCGCGCTTTGGAAATCCTCGACGGAGCCTGACTGCGCGTCGCTTAAGCGACGACGGCTACACCGTCGGTACAAAAAGCACTGCAGCATGAACCAAAATCGACCATTTCTGGACGGACACTATTTAGTAGCGGATTCGTTCGAGCCGCTCTGGTGGGCGGCGGAGCCACAAGTATGGATGGAGCCGCTTTAGCGCCAACAGATCCCACCATTGATTCAGGCCGCGATCGCATTAAATTGAAAGGTATTCGGTACCTTTCCCGGTCTGAAATCTGTCTACGCATATCGCCACTTATGCTCAACCGAAAGGAGAAAACCATGAAAACCCGCCAAGTCCGAGAACTGATGATCCCCATCGACGATTACGCCACGATTCACCAAGACGCCACCATCGCCGAAGCCATCCTGGCGCTTGAAAACGAGGACCGCCGCCACGGTGACAAGCCATATCGACATCAGTCTTTGGTGGTCATCGATGCCAACCGGCATGTGCGTGGCCGATTGAGCCAAGTGGACATCATGCATGCTCTGGAACCCCGATACAGCGAACTGGGGGATGCGCGCTGGATCGGACAATCGGTTTTCAGCCGGCGCGCCCTGGTGACGCTGCGCGAGAAATTTCAACTCTGGGAGCAGCCCCTCGAGGAAATGTGCCGGGTCGTCGGCGACGTCCGCGTCCGTGATTTCATGCAGATCCCCACCGAAGGCGAATTCGTGGATGCCGACGACACCATGAACGTGGCCATGCACCGCATCGCCATGGGGCGCCATCACAGCCTGCTGGTCATCCGCAGCAAGGAAATCGTGGGTATTCTGCGTTCGACGGACCTTTTCAATACCCTCTATGATATGATGAGGGCCTGTAAAGCCCTCTGATGCATAATGCCGCCGCAAACTCCCCTGACCGGCGGGGATGCGCCGCCAAGTGGATCGCGTCATCCCGCAGGCGGTCAGTGAAAGATACCAGGCGCGCCCATCTTGCTCAGCCAACCGGTTTATCAAATGCATTTACTTTCCGGTGGCGGTCGACTAAATTTTGTGCAAACCAGACCTGCCGTCCGGCAGCGATGGTGGGCACGTTATCAAACCCAGACGCCTGTAGACCTGGAGCAAGTCGTTAGGAGACCTCATGATTGGACACAACATCATACGTGACAAAGAATTCAGCACGATCATCGAAGTGGTGCCGCCGGCCGGCCCAAAAGTGCAGCCGCTGCTCGGGTCTCTGGAATCGCTTGCGCCGCTCGTTGTTGATGGATTCAGCGTGGCCACCAACCCGGTGGCCAAACCACGGATGAGCGCCATGGCGGTGTGCAGCATCCTTCAGCAAAGAACCCGGCGGCCGGCCGTCCTGCATTGCACCACACGTGACCACAACCGTCTGAGCCTCCAGGGGCTGCTTTGGGGGGCCCGCGCGTTGGGCCTTGAAACCGTGCTGATCACTACGGGCGACTTCGTGGCCCTGGGCGACCGCGCGGCCACGACGACGGTTCGCGATGTGGACCTGTTCGGGTTGATCGCCATGGCCCGCGAGGCCGGACTCTACACCGGTGTGGTTTTCGATCCCTTCCTGGAAACCGGCGGGCTGGACAGGGCCGTTGGCCATCTCACGGCCAAAGCCCAGGCCGGGGCCCAGTTCGTGGTCACGCAGCCGGCCTACGACGAAGCCGGTGCGGACCTGCTGGCGGAAGCGACACAGGGTTGCGGACTGCCAGTGGTCATGGGCATCCTGCCGCTGCGCACGCCCCGGCATGCCGATTTCCTCAATGACAAAGTATCCGGGATCGTGGTCCCGGCAGCCGTGCGGGAAGCGATGCACCAGGCGACCGATAGCGTTCGGGAGGGCAACGCCAACGCCCGCCTTACGCTCAAGCTGGCCCGCGAGCGCTTTGCCGGAGCCTGCATCATGCCGCCGTTTGATCACTACGAAATCCTTTTCGATATCCTCGAGAACACTCTCTGAGAGCCGCTATGAGCCTGCGCTACAAACTCCATAAAGCCCGGACGCTGATCGCGGCCCTCACACCGGCTGAACTCGACCAACTCAAGGGCATCTGTGCGTCGATTCAAAGCGCCCAGGCCGCCCTGCTGCAAAACGCCGGTCCGGCCATGCAACAATGCATCCACAACTGCCAAGGGCTCTGCTGCCGCAATGCCCAGCTGGACGATATCATCGCTCTCTGGGATCTGGTCTTTATCCTGACCCTGACACCGGCTCTCGCAGACCCCATGGCGGACCGGGTCGCCGAGGAAAAACCCCTTTACTCGGCCGACTGTCTGTTTCTGAAGTCACGCATCGGTCCCTGTATTTTTGCATCCGATATCCGCCCCGAAGTCTGTGTGACCACCTTCTGCAGCGGGGACGCCGGCATTCAAAAGGAAATTCGCGCCGTTAAACGCCAATTCATCAAGCTGCCCTGGTTCTTTTTGAGACGCAAACCCCGCGCCATCTGGCTGGCCCTGCAGCAAACTTTTAGGAGCGGGGCCTTTCCGATGCGTGATCGCTAGATTCGGGCACCTGATTCAATCGACACGGACAGCCTGATAAAGTCCGCAAGGAAACACCATGATGAATCCCCCCGCGCACCATTCCGGCCTGCCGGCGATTCTGGCATTTGCATTTCTTCGACAAAGACGACTTCCAACGCCAGATAAATAATTCCGACGCTTGAAGGTGGTGGTGGGCCGCCGCCCTCGGACGTCACGGAGACAAATACCGCATGGTTGCCCTGATAACCAAAAGCCTAATGGTGATAACGCTTCTGGGGGTGGTCGCCACCCTTTTAATTTGGCTTGTCGTCGTCCGTTCCTCCAATCGCACCTTGCGTCTCGCAACCGACCCGGCACCATCGCTTACCCGGGAGGCCAACCTGCAAGGCCATGTGCGCCTGCTTTCCGAAGAACTCATCCCCCGCAGCTGGCGCCACCTGACCAATCTTAATCGGGCGGCAGACTATATCGCTGCCGAACAGAAGAACAACGGGGCGTCGGTAGGCGAACAGGTCTTCAATGTCGAGGGCCGTCCCTACCGCAATATTCTGGCGGCTTACGGTCCCGATCACGAGCCGTGGATCGTCGTGGGAGCGCACTACGACGTGGCCGGCGACGGCCCCGGGGCCGACGACAATGCCAGTGCCGTGGCCGGACTTCTGGAACTGGGCCGTCTTCTGGGATCAAGCGAATTGTCCCGCCGGGTGCTGCTGGCCGCCTATTCGCTGGAGGAGCCGCCTTTTTTTGCAACCCGTCATATGGGCAGTGCGATCCACGCCCAATCCCTCAAAAAAGCGGGGCGCCGGATCGAATTGATGATCTGCCTGGAAATGATCGGCTATTTCAGCGATCAACCCGGCAGTCAGTTGTTTCCCTTGCCCCTGCTTCGGATCTTCTACCCTTCCCGCGGCAATTTTATCATGGTCGTCGACCGGTTGAGATCGGATCACGGCCCGCGTCTTCGTGACGCCATGCGATCGGCCGCTCCGCTGGTGGTCCATTCGATCAATGCGCCCACATTCCTGTGGGGCATCGGCCTCTCCGATCACCGCAGCTTTTGGCAGGCAGGCTACGATGCCGTAATGCTCACGGATACCGCCTTTTACCGCAACCGGGCCTATCATACCGCCGGGGACACAGCCGATCGATTGGACTATACCCGCATGGCCCGGGTGATCGACGGACTCTACCAGTACCTGCTTATCCAAGCAGCCCCCCGGCCGCCCGTTTCACCGCGCGCTGATCAATGAAGCGCACCGCGTTGAAATCACCTACCCGACCCCTGCACCTTGAAGGCCTTGCGATCAAGGCCGTAGTAAAGTAAATGGAAAAGTCGGCGCGGAAGTCTACTGTGGGGCCACGGGCCGCGGGGCAGTGACGCACAACCGAAACGGAACAGGCACCTCGGAAAAGATGAAACCATCGACCGGAACAGCAGCGGTTGTGTTCAACGCCAACGCCGGCCGCGGTCAGGGCCGCGCGATCGCCGCCCGCAGTGCCCAGTTCCTGACCCGCGCCGGATGGCGGGTGATTGCGCCCGCCGCGACGCCCGCCTGCGCCGAAGATCGCACCGCTCTCGTACAACGACTGGCCGCACGCACGGAATATCTGGTGGTGGTGGGCGGCGACGGCACCCTGCGGGAAGTCTGCACGGTCTTGCACGCGACGGGTCATCGGATCGCCCTGGGGTTGATTCCCATCGGCAATGCCAATGTCATGGCCCGGGAACTGGACATCCCGTTAGATCCCAAAAAAGCCATACGGCTTCTGACCGACGGTCACCCACTGGCGGTGGATGCCGGCCTGGTGATGCCGGCCAGGCGGGACACGGCCCCCGTCCTTTTCATGGCCATGCTCGAAATCGGTTTTGGGGCGGCCGTCATTCACCGGGTGCATCGATGGCGTGGTGGCGCCTGGCGCCATGTCTATCGCTGCTGCGGCGATCTATTGTATTTCCCGGCCATCCTTAAGTCGTTGACCGCATCATCGCGCCCCGCTTTCCGGGTCCGCATCGACAGCCAGGCGCCGTTGGCGGGTTTTCGCCAGGCCGTGATCGCCAATACCCACACTTACGCCCGGGGGTGGACCATGACCCCGCTTGCCCAGCCCCACGATGGATTGCTGGATTTTATGGGCAGGCGGCGTGACACCCCTGCAGCCCTTGTGCAAAGCTATGCCAATGCCCGGCGCCGCCGGGAAACGCGGAGCGCCGATGTCGATTACCGACAAGGGCGGCAAATGATCATCGAGGCCGAACGTCCGCTGTGGCTCCAGGTCGACGGCGATCCGCTGACCCCGCAGACCGGGCTGCGCATCGAGGTTCGGCCACAGGCCATCCAGTTTATGGTCCCGGCCGGCTTTAGGCGTTGAGGGGATACGTCGATCAAGACCTAACAGGCTAAACACCATCAAGGAGAACGCTGCGTACCATGAAACCGACCCTTTCCGAATTGCTGCACTTTGCCGTCCAAACCGCCCACGATGCCGGCCGCCTGACCCTTGGCTATTTCCAGGCTGGTGTCCAACCCGAATTCAAGCCCGACGATTCGCCGGTGACCGTGGCGGACCGCCAGGCCGAAGAACTGATCCGCCAGCGTATCGCAAAGCGCTATCCCGACCACGCCATCGTGGGAGAAGAATACGGTACTTCCAGCCACCCAAGCGATTTCCGCTGGATCATCGACCCGATTGACGGCACCAAGGCATTTATTCGCGGCGTACCGCTGTATGCCGTGCTGATCGGTCTTGAAATCGAGGGCCGCTGTGATGTCGGGGCGATCTACTTCCCGGCCCTCAACGACATGATCTATGCCGCCCGCGGAGAGGGCTGCTTCTGGAACGGCCGTCCCGCGCGTGTCTCCACCGCTGAGCATCTGGCGCGCAGCTATCTGGCTTTTACCGGTGCGGAAAGTTTTGCCGCCCATGGGCGGTTCGAAGCGTGGCAGCGGCTTCTGCGACGCTGCTATCACTGTGTGGGCTGGTCGGATGCCTACGGGTATGCCCTGGTGGCCACCGGGCGCGTCGAGATCATGCTGGATCCGGTATTGAACCCCTACGACTGCGCGCCCTTTCCACCCATCATGCATGAAGCGGGCGGCTATTTCGGCGACTGGTCCGGTAATGAAACCATCTACGCCAACGAGGGGCTCGCCACCACACGGAACCTGCTGCCCCGGGTTCTGGATGAAATCAACCGCCGCGAATGAAAAAGATCGTCATGCCGATCACTATCCGTCCCTACCAGGACCAAGACGGCCAGGCCGTCATCGCGCTGTGGCGCGACTGCCGCCTGGTGGTGCCGTCAAACGATCCGCAGACCGATATTCTTCTCAAGATCCGCTTTCAGCCGGATCTCTTTCTGGTGGGATCCAGTGAAGATGGACAATTGCTGGCCACGGTGATGGCCGGGTACGAGGGTCACCGGGGATGGATCAACTACCTGGCCGTGGCGCCCGCTCACCGCCGCCAGGGTATTGGCCGCCAAATGATGGCGGCCGCCGAAGCGCGTCTGCGCGCCCTGGGCTGCCCCAAGATCAACCTGCAGGTCAGGCGCGGCAACGCCGCGGTCATTGACTTCTACCGCCGCATCGGTTTCGCCGAGGATGATGTCGTCAGTCTGGGCAAGCGGATCGACTAATCGGCATCGAGTCCCTCGGGCGGCGGACAACTATTCGGCGCCGGGGCCTTGCGGCGCAGCAGCACGATCAGGCTCATCCCGACCACCGCACTGATGGCGGATCCGGCCATGACGCCGACCTTGGCCGCATCGAGCAGTTCGCCGCCCAGGGCCAGACCGGCGATGAACAAGGCCATCGTAAATCCGATCCCCCCCAGGATACCCCCCGCCGCGAGGACCGGCCAGGTAACGCCTTTGGGCAGACGTGCCAATTTCAGTTTGACCGCCACCCAGCTGAAAAGAAAGATGCCAACCGGTTTGCCCACGAAGAGGCCCAGCAGCACGGCCACGGACACGGGATCGCTGAGCACCTTGAAATCAAGTGCCACCCCGGCATTGGCAAAGGCAAAAAGCGGCATGATGACGAAACCGACCCAGGGGTGCAATTCGGTTTCCAGGCGCTCCAGCGGTGAAAGCGCATCACGCGCCGAAAGCTGCATCTGCCGGATGAGGGCATAGCGCACGGCCGTGCCTTTTTCATCGCAGGCCTGAAGATCTTTGAGGGTTTTCTGAACGACGAAACTAAAACGACCCGGGCTGACCCAACTGCGCAGCGGGGTCATCAAACCGATGATCACACCGGATACGGTGGCATGAATACCCGATTCATGAAATTCGAACCAGATCCAGGTGCCCATCAATAGATAGACCAGATTGTTGCGCACTCCCAGCTTCAACAGGGTCACGAACAGAACGACGCCCACCAGACTCATGACCAGGGCATGATAGTTGAGGGCGTCCGAATAACCAATGGCGATCACCAGGATGGCGCCGATGTCATCAGCGATGGCCAGGGTCAGCAGCATGACGCGCAAACCGTTGGGAAGCCGGTTGCCCAGAAGGGCCATGCAGCCCACCACGAAAGCGATATCCGTGGCCATGGGGATGCCCCAGCCGCGCTCCCCCGGCTCGCCGGCCTGCAGCGACAGATAAATGGCGGCGGGTACGATCATGCCACCGAGCGCCGCGGCGATCGGCAGGGCCGCCTTGCGGATTTCACGAAGCTCGCCCAGCAGGATTTCCCGTTTGACCTCGAGCCCCACGACAAAGAAGAAAATGGCCATCAACCCGTCGTTGATCCAGTGCTGAATCGGCATGCGCATGCCGATGCCGCCGAGTTCGAATCCGAAAGGCTGCTGCCAGAACCCCAGAAAAGCCGCGGACAAGGGAGAATTGGCCAGAATCAGGGCGGCGGCCGCCGCGGCCAGCAGAACAAGGCCGTCAGCGGATTCCACCAGCAGAAAGCGTTGCAGCGGATCGACCAGGACACAGATCGGTTCTTTGAAAGACAGGGGTGCGGCCGTGGGGTTTTCTTTTCGCATGATGCTCACTTGCCCTTAAATGGGCCAACTCGTCGGGCTGTTTAACGCCGTGTCGTAAGACCTTGTGGCCCGGGTGTCGCCGAACCTTTATCAAACGTGGTCGGCGACCGTCTACCCCGACGGCGGGCGTCGGCCCAACAACAATAAAATGGCCATACCGGCAATGGCACTCAAAAGAGATCCCATCATGACGCCGATTTTGGCGTGGTTGAGCAGCTCCCCGTCCAGGGCCAGACCGGCAATAAACAGCGCCATGGTGAACCCGATGCCGGCCAGGATGACGCCGGCGACCGTGGCATGGATGCCGGATTCATGAAGCTCAAACCAGATCCAAGTGCCCACGAGAAGAAAAACCAGGTTGCTGCGAACCCCGATCTTGAGCCGTCCGATAAACAACCCAATCCCCACCAGGCTGAGCATCAGCGCGTGAATATCCAAATGCAGTCCGACGCTTTTCTGCCAGAAGGCCAGGTAGGCATCCCCTAAAGGCGAATTGGCCACGCCCAGCGCGAAAACGGCTGCCACCAGCAGTATGGCGCCATCCGCCGCTTCGATGAGAAGAAAGCGCTGCAACGGATTGATCAGGTAGCGAATCGGCTCCCGTGAAATCGTCGTCGAGGAAGGGTCGGAACCATCGCACATCGGACGTCTCCCGAACGTTCCGGGAAGATTGATCTTGAATTCTCGATTAAAACCACAGGGATGTGACATTACACGAACAACCTCCGTTAGCGTTCGTTAACCGATTATGTCAACCGCCCTAAATGAAAAAGTGCACACTTTGTGGATGATAAAAAACACGCTCCCACCTTGTTTTTGCGAAGTCAGATCCTTGTAAAGCGGCGCCCAATCGAAAAAAACCGGGATAGATCCGCGTGAAGTCTTGACAATTGGCCATTCATCCAGTAGATGCCAATTGCCGGTGACAAATCGATCCACAAAAATCCCAGAATTAGGAGGAAACGAACAGATGACAAAAGCCGATTTGATTGAAAAAATGGCCAAGGATGCAGGCATCACCAAAGCAGCCGCCGGAACCGCCCTGGATTCTTTTATCACGAATGTGAGCAAAGCACTCAAGAAAAAGGACGGCAAGGTCACCCTCGTTGGCTTCGGCACGTTCTCCAAAGTTCGTCGCAAAGCGCGCAAGGGCCGCAATCCGCAGACCGGCGCCGCCATCAAAATCAAAGCCAAGAATGTCGTCAAATTCAAGGCGGGCAAGAAACTTCAGGACCTGATCTAATTTTGTAAGCGCGGTCCGGCGCAGCGATTTGCGGCCGGACCGCCTGGTTATCCCTGATAGCGCGCACCATTGCTACGCAGATTCCTTGCGCGCCCCCCCACACCACCATCGTTGTGCATTCGACGCGCCCGGCACTGCCCTAACATGCCCTTGGGTGTCAGGCAGACCTCGACCGCCCGAAACGATGACCGCCCCCGGGGTGCCAGGTTGGCAACCATCGCGCTGGCATCAATTGGCCCACCACCAACGATTTATCAGCCCGGGACAAGGCCCACCAGGCGCCCCGTCGCATATGAGCCGTATAACCACCTTTTCCCAACTTTGGCCAATCGAGTACCCAGATTATCCGGCACCCAAAACGATCCGTTGACGCCAGCCGTTAACTGGCGGGCATCGACGTGGTCGATCGTTATGGCACACTCCATGCTAACTAGTAGTTGGTGGTCAAGGTTATTGCGTTCCGTCAGCCCCTCGTAGCACGATCAAATATATGTAACCTCCGTTTAGTTTCGATCGGGAGCACAGCCATGGAGACCCAATCCGATTATCAGTTTCCGGCCGCCACATCCGGCATGGATCAACTCGTGGAAAAATACCGGCGGCAGTTCCGAATCCCTGAGAATCTCAATTACTACTCCGAGCGGGATTTTCATCACGCGGAACGCGAGTATCTGCGATTTTGCCTGACGCGCGGATCCTGCTGAACGTCACGTGGTTGCCGACGGGCGATTGCCGGCTCGATGGCGGGCGCCTCCCGCTCGTGGCATTCGGCCTGATACGATGCCTGCCCCAAAATCCCACCGCACACAGTGCATTTCTGCTTCGAGCCCCCGCGGCCAACCGGGGAAGGCTTGAAGGCGCTCGACCCGTGTACTATTATACCTAACTTGTTATCCATCGCGGAAACGCCTCGGGGGGGCGCATGCCGTACCTTTCAGGTTTTCCCATGACAGGTTGGAAAGGATCGATGATGCCCATCAAGCGCTCCCTCTTGACCGCCAGTCTCAGCTGCCTGTTGGCCCTTCTGCCCGCCTTCGGGGCGGAACCGCGTTTCGACGGCCATTTCTGGCGCCAAGCCGACCCGCAAACACGGCAATTGTTTGTCTACAGCTTCATGAGCGGAGTGGTCCAGGGCCAGGACCGGGTGGCCGCTCGATTGCTGATCAAAACCGACGCAGGGGAATTCCGGCCGGAATGCCACCAGGCCGTGGCCCAGAATGTCAATGTGCTTGAAACCGAATTGACACGCCTCGACCGCTCCCAATTCATGTCCGCCCTGGACGCGTTCTACGACCTTAAAAAAAACAGCGCGCTGGAGCTTAAATGGGCGGTGCTGGTGGTGATGCAGCAGTTGCAAGGCGCACCGCGGGGCGATCTCGAGGATTTCATCGAAGAATTGCGGCGGCAGGCACCTTGACCGTACCCGGTCCAACCATCACCGGCCAAGGGGGCCTGTTGCGCTGCATACGACGATCGACGCTCCGTGCCGACCGGCGGCGCTCGTCATGCCGCGTTTTTATTCGATTCGGCGCTGGGTAACGTAGGCCACGACTTCACTGGTGGAGAGTTTACGGCTGCCGGGGCCGACGCGGACAAAAAACTCTTCTTCTTTCCCCATTTGAAGAAACACGGGCTGAGAGGAGGGACGGCACTGGATTACCAGGACTTTTTGGTCGGCCACGGCCGCCAGATGATACCGAATGCAGGCGGTATGGGCCAGCCCGACATGGTTCTGCAAACGGTTGTTGACATGGAGCAGATATTTGTCTTCGTTTTCGAAACCGTCCGCAGAAATCCCAACGATCGCGCCGTCGTCGCCAACACCCACGATGAGGGTCCCTCCGCTGCTGTTCAGGAAGGCCACCACCGTCTTGAGCCAGGCTTTCTCGATGACGCGTTCGGCCCGGTCGGTTTTCAGGTTCCAGCGCATGGTGGACTTGAATTCGACCTGCTCATTCTCGCCGCGCTGGATCAATTGCCGCAAGGTGTTTTCACCGGAAGCCATATCGCCCGGTTCGGCCGATAGCGCTTCACGCAGCCGCTGGGCCAGGTCGCGGTTTTCGGCCACCAGGGTCTTGTGCCGCTGCTGGACGGTCACCTGGCGGGTAACCCGTGCCGTGATTTCTTCCGGCTCGAACGGCTTGGTGATAAAGTCCACCGCGCCCAGCGAGAGGCCCTTGACCTTGTCGGCGGTGCTCTGCAGGGCCGTGAGAAAGATGACCGCAATATCCCGGGTGCGCTCATCGGCTTTCAGGCGCCGGCAGGTTTCATAACCGTCGATGCCCGGCATTTGGACATCGAGCAGAATGAGTGAGGGATGGGTTTTGGCGGCGATACGCAGGGCATCGTTGCCCGAACGGGCCGCCAGTAGCGTATAGCCCAGTCCCTTGATGGTTTCGGACAACACCTTCAGGTTCAGGGGATCGTCATCCACCATCAGAATCGATATATTGGCACTTGAGGCCGAAGCACTGGGTATTTCAGGCATGCAAACCATCCCTTCGTCGCGCGGCCGCTGACGGCGGCGACCCGGGCGGAGAAAACGTCTTCATTTAGCCGACGGTCCGACGGCGTCACCGCCAAGTCCCTGCGGTGAGGCCTGCCGCCCCGATGGCCACAGGCGGATCGACGATGCGTGGATCCTATGTAATGAAGTTCGGTCAGGCTGTCAATTTACTTGTCCCTTAGAGAACTTATCCGTTCTGACCGGATGGGGTGTTTAAGCGGCGCAGCGCCTGCGAGGCATCAAGCTTCGCCGAAGTGGAGTAACTGACGATATGACCACCGAAATCGCAACCGTCTTCACGATTCTGGGGGTCTCCGTGATTTTTCTGGTAACTGAGTGGATCCCCATGGAAGTGACCGCCCTGCTGGTGCTCGGTGTCGTGGCCCTCACCGGACTGGTAACACCGAACGACGCCCTGGCCGGCTTCAGCAACCCCGCCGTGGTAACGGTCTGGGCGGTTTTCATTCTCAGCGGGGGGCTCACCCGCACCGGGGTTGCCAACCTGATCGGTCGCGTGGTATTGCGGCTGGCGGGCCGCAGCGAAACCCTTCTCGTGGTGGTCGTCATGATCAGCGCCGGCGCCATGTCGGCCATCATGAACAACGTGGCCGTGGCCGCCTTGATGATGCCGGTGGTCATGGATATCGCCCGCAGCACGGGCAAACCGGCCTCACGCCTTTTGCTGCCGCTGGCCTATGGATCTCTGTTGGGCGGACTGACCACCCAGATCGGCACTCCCCCCAACATACTGGTCAGTGAAGCCCTGCGCGAAAACGGCCTAAAACCCTTCACCCTATTCGACTTTACGCCCGTGGGCCTCGCGATTTTCGCTGCGGGCGTGACCTTTACGGCCCTGTTCGGCCGGCATCTGCTGCCCACGCGCAATCTGCAGCATGACCCTCAGGACAAGGATGCCCAACCCTTGAAGGAACAGTATCGGCTGCGGGAGCGCCTGTTGCGCCTGGGGATTCCGCCCCATTCGATCCTGGTGGGCAAAACGATTGCCGCCAGCCGAATCGGTACGATTTTGGGGGTCAACGTGGTGGGCATCCGCCGGCAGGATCGCGTCCTGGCCGCCCCGGGACCCTCGGAAACCTTACGCGCCGAAGACAAGCTGATCGTCGAAAGCGGCATCGGGGGCATCGGCAAGCTCCGGGACGCGCTGCACAGCCTGGGGCAGTTGCAGATTGAGCCCCAAACAATCCTGCTCGACAATCTTCTGACCACTAGCGCCCCCTTGGCGGAAATAACCGTGGCTCACCAGGCGGAATTCGCCGGAGGGAGCCTCCGTCAAGTCAACTTCCGTAAACGTTTCGGTGCGAATGTACTGGCCGTGCGGCAGGGCGCCGAGATTCAGCGCACGGGCCAATTATGGGCGCCTGGGACGCGAGCCGGATTTTCTGGTGTTGACCGAAGCGGCCCAGGAGCATCCCCATCTGTCCAAAGCCAAGATTTCGATACCCATCATGGCCGCCGTCCTCTTGCCGGTGATGATGGGCTGGATACCGATCTACCTCTCGGCGGTCATGGTTTTGTCCCGCTGCCTGACCATGGCGGAAGCCTATCGCGCCATCGAGTGGAAGGGCATTTTTCTGATTGCCGGCATGATGCCCCTGGGCGCGGCGCTGGACAGCACCGGCGCCGCCCGCTACCTGGCCACAGGGGTCGTGGACGCGGTAGGCGGTTTCGGTCCTACGGCGGTCATGGCCGGTCTGATGATCCTGACCTTTATGGCCACCTGCGTGATACCGACGGCCGCGCTGGTGGTCCTGATGGTTCCCATCATCCTGAGTACGGCCGCCGACATGGGGGTTCCACCCTACCCCATGATGATGGCCATGGCCGCTTCGGCCAGCTTCATGACCCCCATATCGCACCCGGCCAACGTGATGGTGATGGGCCCGGGCGGATATCGTTTTGCCGATTATCTCAAACTCGGGGTACCCCTGACCCTGGTGGTCATGCTGACCGTCATGCTGGTATTGCCGATATTCTGGCCGTTTCAATGAAACAGAATCGATTGCAAAAAAATCTTAAATCTGATTGTTCTGAGTCGTTCCGACCGGCTTGGCCACCATTGCCCGGGGGGTTGTCACCCATTGCCATCGGGCGCCAACGATAGGGATTTGGTTTGATACTTACAATCCTGTTCATGGGAATCGGATTTTTTCTGCTATTCAAGGGCGGCGACTACCTCGTTACCGGTGCCGCCGGCATCGCCCATAAAAAAAACATTCCGTCCTTCATCGTGGGGATCACCCTGGTGGCTTTCGGCACCAGCGCACCGGAGCTGTTTTTCAACATCATCTCCGCCTTTTACGGGAATGCCGAATTCGCTCTCAGCAATGTCTCCGGCAGCAATCTGATCAATATCGGCGTCGGCATCGGCGGCAGCGCCATCGTCGCTCCCCTGCTGGTCCCGCGCAAAAAATTCCGTAAGGATCTGAGCTTTCTCTGCCTGGGTCCGGCTGTGGTCATGCTGTTTGTCTATCTCGCCGCCGGCGCCGGTCTGAAACTCTTTCACGGAATTCTGCTCTTGTTGGGCTTTGCGCTCTATATCTTTCTGGCCCAACAGGAAATGAGCCGCCATAACCGGGAGAGCCTGCAAGAGGGAGGAAGTTGTGCGACAGCCTCCTGTCGACGGGAGTGGCTGATATTCGCGCTGGGCTGCATCATGCTCTACGCGGGTGGCGAAGTCATCTATCGCAACGCCCTGGCCATCGTTCGCTATCTGGGGCTTTCGGAATCGATCGTGGGCCTGACGGTCATTGCCGTGGGCACCTCCATACCGGATTGTGCGGCGAGCATCATCGCCACGGCCAAAAACCACAAGGACATCGCCGTCGGTAATATCCTGGGGAGCAACATCTTCAACATTTTTCTGGTGCTGGCCACCACCATCGTCGTTTTCGGCCAACCGATGACGTTCACCACCAGCAGCTATTTCGATTTCGGGGCGGTTTGCGCGTTGTCCCTGATCTTCTCCGCCTATGTCCTCATCCGTCAGCGGGTCGATCGCTTCGCCGGCGCCGGCCTGCTGGCATGCTACCCGGTCATCCTCTACGTGCGGATCGCCTTTTTCAACGTCTGATTTCGACGGTCTTGTAAAACGTCCGATATCGGCGTTACGCTTCAGCCCTCGTCACTGCAGCGTACGGACGTAGGCTTCATTCCTCGGGCATCTGCTGCCGCATCTCGAACCTTTTACGAGACCGTCTGAAGCATGGCGTTTTACGAGTTACGTCATTTTTAGGCGAGCGATCTGCCGTTCGGCGGACTACCCCGAATGGTGCGGCCGATTCGCTCGGACGCCACCCAACGGGCATTCGATCGGGGTCTGTACTTGCCGGCGGCTTGCCGCCGTCTGCTTACACCGATTCTTTAGGAGGGGCGCCGGGCCTTGGAGATCGACTCGTAGGCCGTTTGGATTTCGCGGAATTTATCCTGGGCAAAACGCGTGAATTCTTCCGGGAGTCCCTTGGCGGCGATGCGGTCCGGGTGATATTCCTTGACCAGCGTGCGGTAGCGATGCTTGACCTCTTCGTCCGAGGCCAGCGGGTCGAGCCCCAATACACGGTAGGCGCTGTCGTCGGCACCACTGAAGTGCGAACGGATGTCGTTGAAACGCTGTTCCCCCAACCCAAATATCGCCGCCGCGCGGCGAATCAGTTTTTCTTCCTCGCTGCTGAGATGACCGTCCGCCATGGCCACACGCATCAGGATGTCCAGCATAAACTCCAGCAGTTGGGGATTGCCATGAAAGGCCGCATCGAATTGGCGGGCGTAGTCTTCAAACGAATCCGGTGCGTTCAGGGCCGTTTCGAAAATGCGACTGGCCATCTGGCGGCTTTGCAGGCTCAACCGCAGTTCGTTCTGCATGAAACCCTCAACGGCGGCGACTTCCTCGCGGGTTACCTGGCCGTCAGCGCGGGCTAACTTGGCCAACATGGAAAAGGTGGCCACAAAGAACGTCATTTGGGCCCCTTCGATCGGTGACAGGGACGGCCGGTCGCCTTCCAGATACAACTGATTGGATTTGTCAAAAAAGTGGCCGAAAGCGGCCCCGGCAATGGCGCCCAGCGGCCCACCCAATGCCAGCCCAATGGTTCCCCCGACGATTTTTCCGATCCAGCTCATGGATTTTTCCGAACCCTCGAACAACGCTGATGGTTAGGAGCGTTAACAGGGTGTTAAAGCACTCTCAATTTATGTGTTTTCCTAAGCTCCCGGGCCAGCCGTTCGATGATCAGCGTGGCGATTTCATCGTCGGCCAAATGCGGGCGCTCAGCCGCCTGGCGGCAGGATCGAATTAGATCCCGGTTTCCCTCCCAGAGGCCAAACTGTTTTTGAACATAGCGCCCCAGGGTGGCGTTCAGTCCAAGAATTTCATCGGCGCTCATATTGGCAATCGTCACTTTGTCCTTCAACGGCAGATCCCGCACCAGTCGTGCCACCGCCTCGACCAGGCTGCGCGGTCGATCGGGCCGGTTGGCGTAAACATTGCGCGGTGCGACCGGTTCGGCCATCATGAGCGCCCACCAGGCCGTCCGGAAGCACTCGATGGTGTCGAGGTAGATCCGGTGGTCTTCATTGTCCGTGGGCCCGGTAATGTAAAGCACCTCGATCTGCTCCGATTTGAGCCAGGAATTGATCAGCAGGGATGACTGGAAGCGGGTGTGACGATCCAAATCGATGAGCAGATACGGGTGTTGGCGGGCTTGCGCCTTGGCCAGCACCTCGGTGGCCGGACCCGTCAGGGGTCCGGGCGACAAGAGCAAGAAAGAATCCGACATCGTCAGGTTGGCCTCGTCACTGTCAGGACCATCGGTCAAAGCGGTTTCGCTCAACCGGTAGCGGCTGGCCAACCGACCGTCATCGACCATGCGGCCATGGGCCACCCAACCACCATGCGTAATCCCCAGTTGGATGGCCAAATCCAGGGCCGCCCTTTCGACCCCGCTTCGTCCTCCGCTGACTATTTGCCGCACAATCATGCGCCTCTCCGCTACGACGTCTTGCGATCCGACACCAAGATCGATGAGGGGCTCTTATCACAATTCGACCGTGGTCACAATTGTTGTCGGCAACGCCATCAATCGGGGGGAATGGGCGCTTTTTTATTCTCCGTTTGGCCAGCATTCCTTAATATCGCCCTGACGATGTTGTGAACCTCGCTAGAATTTTTAGATAACCGCATTGCGGCGGTTAAATATTGGATACCTTCTTTCTGCCCTTGGTAGACAAGGGTTTTCCCCAGCGCAATATTGTTCAATACGGACGTGGGTTTTAACGCGACCGCCTCGCGGAAAAAAACGACGGCCTCGTTTTCTTTGCCCTGGTCAGACAAGATGACCCCCATGTTGAAGTGGGCTTTTTCATACTGGGGGTTGAGGTCGATTGCTTTGCGGAAGTGATCCTCCGCCACACGGTTTTGACCCTGAACGCTCCATAAAAAGCCGAGGTTGTTATGCGCAAAATAGTTGTTTTGGGTGTGTTTGAGCATGTTTTCAAAAAGTAGCTGACTATGGGACCATACGGCCACCTGCAACCAGGTGAGATAGGTTAAAATAAAAAATAAACCGGCGCCAGACAATAGACAGGCACAACGCATCACAGGCTTTGGGCTATCAATGAGCCATCGACCCAACGGCCAGATAAGCATAATGGATAGGCCCAGGCCGGGAAAATATAACCAGCGGTCTGCCAGTGCCGGCCACAGCCCCGTTTGAATGAAGCCTATTTTGGGCACCAGCGTGCCGACATACCAAAACCAGCCGACAAATACCGCCGGCATTCTCTTAGCGTGAAGAAGCAACAGAAGTGAGGTTGAGGCAAGCACGACCGAGGCGCCGATTGTTTTCCAGGCAGGAATTGATAGGGGAAAAGGATAAAAAGCAGCCAATTCGACAGGATAAATGAATTTGAGAAAATAAAGTATATATGAAACAGTCGCATTCGCCGTGCGCAGATACAAAGGAACTTGCGAAACGGATATGGTCTCGTCGCCAACGCGGGACATCACAAGGCCTATCGAAACCAAGGCAAGCGCCATCAGGGGAATTTTTTCGATCACCAAATCGGCAATAACTTTGAGATTACCTTTAATCCCCTCTATTCTTCCCAAAGGCCAGTAATCAAGCAATAGCATCAAAAACGGGAGGGTTATCAACAAAGGTTTGGACATCAGTGAAAAAAGAAAGAATATAAAAACAAGGCCATAGGCGCGGTAGGTTTTGTGGCGGGTGTATTGACGATAGAAAAGCAGCGCAATCAGCCCCCAGAAGGTGCTCAGGACATTACTACGTTCGGTGAGCCATGCTACGGATTCCACATTTAAGGGATGGAGACCAAAAAGCAATGCGATGATCAAACTCGGTATTGACTTCGCGGTCAGGGCGTACATCAGTACAAAAACGAGGACCGCGTTTAAAATATGGAAAACCACATTGACCATATGATGCGCGCCGGAATTGTTTCCAAAAAGAGTAAAATCGAGCATATGGGAAAACCATGTAATCGGGCGCCAGTAAGAACCATCGGCCTGACGGAAATTCATTGCCCATAAAAACCCCTCGCTTGTTAGGCCTCGGTTGATGTAGTTGTTATCAACGATGTATTTATGATCATCAAAATAGAGGTATTCGTGATGCCACACCTGGGCGTACGGCAACGCCGTTAAAACGGCAATGATGGTAATACAAAGATAAATTCTTGGCAGCGTTGGTTTCATTTATACCTGATTCTCCTCCGTTGGTCGCGGAGTGGCGTATCATCAATGGCAAAGATCGTTTTATTTCTATCATACAAACCGGAACACGACAATTAGACACTTTACGCACTGGTGTTTTACGAAGCGCACCACAGCAATGTCGATTCTGGTAAAAGCAGGTGCGCTTGACATCGCAGGGTTCATCTGCTTTGGATAGGTAGCGACTTCCCCCAATCTCTCCGCACCTGAAGGTAACGCGCCGATGAATTTCAAGCGTTTTCACTACAACTGCACGGCCGAGGATATTGAGGCGATCGACCCGCACCTCCAGGATGAGGTGGGCGCCATTATCCGTATGCTTCCCCGACGGGATTCCCCTGAACTGATCAAAGAGGACCTATTCTGGCTCTTCACCCACAAGGGATGGTGTTACGATACGATTCCGGCCGAATCCAACCCCGAATGCCCTTTTGAGTTGGACATCATGGAGTCTCTGGAGGTGGTCCGGGACAGAAACTTGCGTGAACTGTGCCTGACGTCGAGCACACTGGAAACCCGATGGCACGCCGACTTTGCCAAGAGGTACGGCAACCACCTCGTTCAAGTCGAAACCCAGTTCGGCCAGGCCGAGTCGATGTTCAAGGATTTCTGCGGGTTCCGTATTGCGCACGCCGAAGGTCGACTTGCCCTGGGCATTGAGATCGTCTTAGATGATCCGCCGCGCCACCTGGCAGATCACCACCACACCATGGGCAAGCTGGCAACCTTCGAGATGGCGAAAGAAACGCTCACCACAATCGGGCTGGACAGCCCGATCTGGTTGCTGGGAATTGTGGCCTGAGCCCGGCAAATCCGGCGTATGTCATCAATTGAGTCCGGAGACGGTGTGCTCAAAATTGGAATCCAGGGCGTGATCAAAATAAGGCGGCCAGGGGGAAAGAGAAAGCACCTGGCGTCATCGATTAACCTCAGAACGCCTTAAATTTTTTGAAGGCCCGGATCACCATTTTTAAAAGAAGCCATCCATGACGGAATCGGGAGATCTGCGTGCTGCCGTATACGCGTTCGGCATAGCGAATGGGAATTTCAACAACTTTCTTATTGAGCTTTACGGCGCCGAAGATTAGATCAAAATCACCAAAGGGGTCATAATCACCGAAATAGGAGCGGTTATCGCTGATAAGCCGGTAATCCCGGCGATACAGCACCTTGGTGCCGCACAGGGTATCCGTGAAGCGCTGGCTGAGGATCCAGGTAAACAGCCATGAGAACATCGCGTTGGCCAGATAATTCAGAAAACGCATGGCATCGTTTTCCATTGGATAGACGAGACGTGATCCGTTGATAAACTCGCCTTGGCCCGAAGCCAAGACTTCAAAATACTTCGGAAGATCTTCAGGGGGCATGGTCAGGTCGGCATCCAGAATCATCAGGACTTCGCCCCGGGCTTCGGAAAAGCCCTTGCGCACGGCATCGCCTTTGCCCTTGCCCTCCTGTTCCAATACGCGGATCGATTTATCCGGATAGGAAGCGATGGCCGCTTTGATTTCCGTGAGGGTCTCGTCAGAACTGCCCCCTTCAACAAACAGTATTTCAATCTGCTCACAAAACGCCGGAATGCGTTCGATCGCGCTGACGATATTGCCTCTCTCGTTTCGACACGGGATCAGCACGGTCGCCGATTTGGGTCGCGGATGTCGGGAGAGATGAGGCGAAATACGGGCAATCACATAACTCCGCAGGCAAAATCGATTGATGATCGGCCAGGGCGCCAGATAACGATTGACAAACGTCCCGGCACCCCCCAGCCGTTTCGGCAGCAGTTGACGCCATTCCGATTTAATGATTTCAAATTGACTGATCCGGAGCAGGTTGCAGATGTCGTCGGTGGAAAGCCAGTTCTGCTCCGGTTGGGTCATTTTGGCGCCGGCCACCTCGGCGAGTTTCAGAATCGGTTCCCACAGCCGCGAATAATACGAGATGACCAGCCGCGTGTCGGGCGTGCAGAGGGGGTGAAGATTTTGCAGCGCGGTCTGGCAATCGGAAAGCGCGCCGATCGTATCCGACATAATGATGACGTCGAACGGGCCGGGGAGCTGCGCCATGAAGTCAGGATTCTCGGCATCGCCGCATTCGAAATGGTAGTCGGGAAATTTCTTCTGAGCGATTTCAATCATTTTCGTACTGATATCGATGCCGACCCCGACACGGGGATTCAGCTGGGCCAATAGATTGCCGGTACCACAGCCGACCTCGAGGATTTTCAAACCAGGCGGCACGGAAAACCGCATGTAGGTGTAATCGTTCTCGTAATAGTAGATATTTTTGTGGATCCACTGATCACGCTCGAGGGCCATTCGATCGGCATGGCGTCTAATCTCTTCTTTTCGGCGCTGATAACTCACCATCGTATTCTCTCCGCATAAAATAGAATCCGCCGCATGCAAACCCTCCAGGACGTGCTAAGAACCACACCCCCGGCTCAGAGTCCCCGGACGCGTTCAATCAGGGGCTGGTCGTTTGGACGCGGCCTTGACGGCGTTCAGGTTCTTGGCAGCGATTTGCAGACCAGGATCGATCTGAAGCGCGGTCTTGTAACAGACGACGGCCTCATTCAAACGGCCGGTCTTGGTCAGAGCCGCACCGAGGCTGTTGTAGAGCAGACTCGAACGGGGGGCCGCCTCGATGCCGGTTGAATAATACCGAATGGCCTTACCGAATTCGCCTCGATCGAAAAATAGATTGCCGAGGTTGAGGTAGGCGACGCCATAGCGCGGATTAATGGCAATCGCGCGCTCATACCAGGCCACGGCCTCCTCATGCGCTCCCCTCTTTTTGGCGACCGTGCCCAGACTTGCTAAAGCCGGCTCAAATTTCGGCGCAATCGCAATCGCCTGCTTGAAATGCCAGGCCGCCTCATCCAGGCGATCTTCTTTGAGCAATACGAAACCGAGATTGTTATGGGCCATATAATTGGCGTTTGTCTTGGCCAGCATGCGCTCGAAGAGAACGGTGCTGTCCGTCCAGTACCCGACCTGTTTCCAGGTAAGATGCACAAGAATGCCCAGAAGGATAAAAGCTGCCATGGCTGTCGCGCGAATTGGGGACTTGGATTTACCGGCCAGACCGTCTCCCACCCACCACACCAAACCAATGAAAAGACCGATGGCGGGGAAGTAGGCCCAGCGGTCGGCCAACTCGGGCCATAAGCCACCCTGGACAAGGCCAATTTTGGGCACAAACGTTCCCAGGAACCACAACCATCCAACCAGTAAATACGCCCGGCGACGGATCGTGATTATAAAATAAACGGTCACCAACGTGAGCAGCATCAGGCTGGTGAAGACCTGCCAGGCCGGGACGCTCTGAGGGAAGGGATAAAACGCCGCGAGATCCACCGGATAAAATAGATTGCCCAAGTATTTGATGTACGAAACGACGGCATTGGCCATGCGGAGCGTTAGAGGAACCTGTTCGACGGAAACGGTCGTGCCATGGCGCAGAAGCGATAACAGAATCGCGCCGACGGCCAGGACCAAGTAGGGCACCTTCTCGGCGATCAGGCCGGCAAGTGGTGGGGAGGCATTGCGGGTCGTAAAACGCAAGCGTATCCTCGCCCGCATCCTGGGCGTCTTCGGGTCTGCGTCCGTATCCCGGTTGGGGGCAACCAGATCTATCCGTCTAAACGGCCAGAAGTCCAGCAACAGCATCAGAAAAGGCAGGGTTACCAAGATGGGTTTGGCCATCAGGCACAGAAGGTAGGCCAACAAGGTCAAGGCGTAATGCTGGCGCGAGGGCTGCCGGACATATGCGGCGTATAGATTGAGTGTCAGAAGACCCAATCCCGTGCTCAACAGGCTGCTTCGCTCGGTGACCCAGGCAACGGACTCGACGTTGATCGGATGGACGGCAAAAAGGGCGGCGGCGGCGGCGCTACGACCCAGGTGCCCTGTGGTCTTGTATAAGAACCCGCACAACAACAAAACGTTGATCAAGTGAATCAATAGGTTGACCAAATGGTGTGATCCCGCATCGGCCCCGAAGAGTTCAAAGTCCAGCATGTGGGTCAACCAAGTCAGCGGCCGCCAGTAATGATGATCCTGGTCCTTAAAACCGAGCGCCCAAACAACCCCCGCCACCGAGAAGCCGTATTTAACATTCGGGTTGTCGACAATATAGTCGTAGTCGTCTAGATCGACAAACGCGTGCTGCCCTACCTGCCCATAGGGAATCAGGGTCAAGACGGCCAAAAAGGCGATGACCACCAAACGCCAATAAAAGGGGTTTTTAATTTTTCCTGTGTTCACGGGGCTGTCTCCGCGATGGCCGTTTGATCATCGATGGCAACGACGACGAGGGCACACCGGTGCCGCGGCATCGGCAGGATCCCTTGCTGGTCTGCATTTTCACCAGCCTGGCCTACTCTAGATACGATCCGATCGTCAGAATAAACCTATCAGTGATTTAGTGTTTTATAAATCCTTTTTCGTATCCTTAATATCGCCCATCTTTCCGATCCCTTAACCCCAAGCCTTCTGGATGGCCTTGGTCCCATTCTTGACCCGACCTCCCATGGTGGTGTTTCGCCTGTAGAAGATGTCTCGCAGGGATTTTCAGTGATTTGCGGGTCGCGTGTCCGATTGGCGCAAAATGTCAAGTAAACCGTGACATGTGTCAAGACATCCACAAGGTTCCGGCATAAAGATGGGGTCCCGATTGGTGGGTGGAAAACGCACGTGTCGATTTCTCTCGAAAGGATAGCTAGGGACCTGCCCCAAAGTGAAGGCACTAAAGACAAAATGTGGTGAAGCCGAACAAGGGCTCGTCGTTTGAGGTCGCCATGTCTCCGAACATCAAAATATACGAAGACCAGAAGGTCATTCTGCGAACCGTCACCGGCGAACTGGTCACGGCACGATCACTCAAATTGGTAAAAGAACTGGCGGTCGCGATCAAACTCAACCAAGGGTATCATATTCTTATCGATCTCAGGGATACCGAGACCCGGCCTGAAACGCTGGATCTAATGGAAATCGCCGCGGCGTGCTCCCGATACAGACACGGTTTTAAAGGCAAGAT